>Ga0209254_10000049_pt1 | contig 68744 bp, 62 predicted proteins | sample FrelakmetDIP11DI_FD_187148 | JGI IMG/M metagenome (GOLD analysis project Ga0209254, IMG submission 187148) | Freshwater lake sediment microbial communities from the University of Notre Dame, USA, for methane emissions studies - DIP11 DI (SPAdes)... | ecosystem: Environmental > Aquatic >...
AAGTAATAATGTCCTAGATTATTTGGATGGGCGTTCCAATCAGATTTTTGATCCAGATTTACTGAAGATGTAAATATTTCCTGGATATATGTAATTGCGGTTTGAATGCTGTCGTAGTTTGAGGTATAGAAATCCGGATAATACGCCTGGTAGTAATTATCCAATCCGGCGATGCCATTTAGACCTTCCTCTTGGGAAGTGTAGGGTACACTCAAGACTTCAATGCCTTTCGCACGGATATCAGGGATAGATTTATCGATAAATTTAAGTGATATCGCAGTATCAATTTGGTCCGCTGGCATTGGCACAAGGTGAGTAATTCGATTATGACAAGTAACACAGTCCATTTCCTTAAGATCCGATTCGTTGAGGTTCGCAGGATCAAAACTGGAACTAATATCGGTGTATTCAGTATAGGTACCATCGTCATTAAGGACACGGATGTAGGGGATATTTTGTTGTAATTCGTCGGTGGCATAATATTGAACAGGATTTTCCACATGCCAATGGATGCCCTTACCAAGACCCTGGCGTGTGGTTCCTCCACCCGTTTTTAAGCTCAGGAAAATGCTGTAAGGTGTATTTGCCGTATCATCTTGATAACGCTTATCCTCGCGCAAGCTATCATCGGAAAATTTATCAGGATTGTGGCATTTTTCGCAGGTATCACGCGCTGGGCGCATGTTATTGGCATAGATGGGATATTCATAATTATTAAATATGGTGGCAGTAACATGGCGCAGATCACCCGCTTTACGGGTGAACTGATTGCCAATGAAACCGCGTCCGATATGGCATTCAACACAATCGACACGGGCATGTGGTGAAGCAAGGTAGGAAGTATATTCAGGTGGCATGGTATGGCAGGTTGTGCCACAGAATTGTGGGCTGTTAGTGTATTGCCAGCCATAGGCACCTCCGATGAGGACAACGATGGTCAGGACTCCTAAAACTGCATAAGGCAACGCGCGAACCCACATCTTTGAGCCAGCAGGAGGAAAAAAGAAATTATGCAATGATTTACCGATGCGTCGGAAGAAATTTTTCATCAGAAGTACTCCATCATTTCTCAGGGGCACCGGCGATGATCCAAGCGATAACTTGGTCCAACTCATCGAGGGTGAGCTGCCCTGGGTGGTTTCCAGCAGATTGCTTTAAGACAAGGGTACTTTTATCAGGGTCACCAGGGATAATGGCTGGACCTGAAACGCCTCCGATGAGTGCATCCTGATATGTTGAAAGGCTTAATCCACCCACACTGGTCACTCCATGACAACTGCTGCAGCGATTTCTGAATAAGCCGGAGAAATACCCATCCCAGGTCATTGAAGCTGTTTCAGCTCCGGGGAGTGGGGTTGGTGGCGGTGTGGGTGATGGTCTTGGAGTGGGGGTGACAGGAATATAAACTTGCGCAGTTTCACCCTGAGGAATCGTAGTGATTGCGGTCACTTCAGAATTGGCAAATTTAAAAACTCCGAATCCAAAGGCGATGGAAAACACTACAGCTACAGGGAAGAATATTTTTTGGCGGTGCCTAAGAACTTTCAATGAGGGACGTTTGTACACTTCCCCTGCTTCAATCTGGGCAAGCTCAGCAGGATGTTCATGCATCATCTCTTTGCGCGTAAGCTTACCAGTAAACATACTCTTGTTGAAGTGTTTTAAATGTACATGATAAAAATGCCAAATAATAATTGCCAGGACTGCGAGAACCGCTTCAGCGCCGTGGGCTGCTTTTGCAGCAGGAATCACAGAACCCGGTAATAATTGGGTAGTGGAGAGTGGATTCCACATCATGAAGCCAGTCAAACCCATGATTATCGTTCCCCACACAACTGCTAAATACTCAGCTTTTTCGGCGTAATTATAACGACCATAATAAGCACGATGCTTGCGTAATCCAAGGAAATATAAAACATCCTGATAAACATGCTGGAGATCCTCAAGAAGTGGCATCATTGTCCATCTGATGCGCAATACAAAAATCTTGTAAGTTAGAACCAGGACATGATAACCACTCACAATCATCATCAAGATCGCGCTGTAATGATGGATGATACGCACCCTTTCGATCCCACCCAGGGCATAAATGAAGTAGTCACTTAACGGATAAGCGGAATATTTTTGGATCAAACCAGTAAAACCCAGGATGGAAAAGGATAATAAGAAGAGGATGTGCTCCACGCGTTGTGAAATTTCAAAGCGTCTGTAGGTAAACTTGTCATCCGAATGCGTGGATTTGGGAGGAGCTTCCATGTAGGTATCAGTCATTTTGTGCCTCCTCTTTACTCTGTTCAGGTTGAGGAGGGACAGCGGGAGTTTCATCGGGGGTAGGGGATTGAGATTCAGAAATTGGTGGTTGAGATGAATGCCTGCCCTTAATTCCCTTCACATAAACTGTGTGACCAACATCCAAACCAACCAGGGCAAGCATCCCACCCAAAACGATGGGGATAAAAAACTTATAAAATAAGTTTACGTAGTAAACCAAAGCGTAATTACTGGCTGAAGGAATATAATGCGACATCCAGGCATCAGGAAAGTTTGCAGATGCGTCTGGGTGGCATTTTTGGCAACGGACAAGAAGATTTTCTTGCATATCAATACCACTGTAAGGATCATCGACGCGGGAGATATCATGGACGCCGTGACAGTCATAACAAACAGGTTTGTTGGTTGGGGCGTCGGGGGATTGTTTCTCGAACAGATTTACAGTCGTTCCATGAAAATCAGACACGTAGGTGTTCAGTACTTGGGTTGAAATTCCATATTTGTCCATTATTTCCGAGTTGGTGTGGCATTTGGAACATAGCACCGGTGAATTCACCCGAAATGCATTGGTGGTCGGATTTCCGATATTATGAACTCCATGACAATCGATACAGGTAGGAACATCTGGGTTAGCTTCGTCGGTTAATGCAGCACCATGAACGCTCTTTTCGTACTTTTGATAAATTTCAAAATGGCACTTGGAACATGTGGCTGGAATTTCCAATTTTGCTTCTGGTAGAAGAGAATTTGTTTCTGGATCGGTCAAGCGGTTTGTATTATGTGCTCCATGACAATCTGTGCAGACAGCTGCTTCACGGATTCCTTTCGCTTGTGCATCTGCGTGGACGCTATCCATGGTTCGATTGTATTGACCGGAATGGCAGCGGATGCAGACATCATTGAGTTGGAGGGTGACATCCCGTAAATCAGTGGCAGTGAATGTTGGATGAGGGTAATTTCCCAAGTCGGTATGGCATTGAACGCAGGCATATCCACCCTCGCCGTGCACCGAACTTGCGAAATGCTCCGGATTTACGGTTAAATCCAAAATATCCCCATTGGAGAGGGTCATAGTAAGTCCGGATTCGCCATGGCATCCAAGGCAGACATCATTACTAACGATTGGTATTACAGAAGATGAACCAGTTGGAGCTTGAAGTGACCTATCATTTGATGTATAAACTTGTGCAGCCTGAACTGAATATACGGAAATCACCAATAAAAGGCTGCATGTGAGAAATGTAAAGCTCAAAGATATAGGAATATGCCTGTAAAATCGCCTCATGAATTAATATCTCCAGAATCTTGATTGGATCGAGGCTTTCGAACTAACTGGTCATATTCAAGAGAGTGATAAGCCCGCATATCCTCTTCGTTAAGCCAGCCGGAAAATATGCTCAGATTAAGGCGTTCGAGATGAACATGGTAGAAATGCCAGAGCACGATGAATATGGCCGTGGCAATCGCTTCGGTACTGTGCGCCATTATCGCAGCAGGAATGACCCCACCAGGAAGTACCCGGGTGATGGTTTCGGGAAACCACATGGTGTATCCAGAGATGATCAAAATCCCAATTGAAAAAAACAGGAACCAATAGGTCACTTTTTGCTCAAAATTATATTTTCCAAAAGCAGGTTTTTGTTTCTTTATATATACCAGATACAGCAGCATATTCCAGGCATCTTTAATATCTTGAAGGGTTGGAAGCATGTCACCAGGTAATTTACGCTTTGCGATCAGATAGCAAGCTTTTCCCAGGTGATATAAAACCAATGCGGTCAGGACCAGTGCAGTAATGTGATGAATTTGCTGGATTATGGCTAATCGTTCAGGCGAAGAAATAACCACCTGAGCCCAAGCGGAGGATGCATATTTCTGAGGCAACCCGGTTAGAAGTAAGATCGCAATACTGACAAGCAGTATGGCATGTTCCCAGCGTTGACTGGCACTGAAGCGTGGGAAAGTCCGTAAGATCTTTACTCGGTTTGTCATGGAGGAAGGGGGTGATTTTGATTTGCTCATCTTAGACTCCTCCTCGCTCGATCCACGACCAGCCTGATAATTTGTAGTGCAACATAAATCCCACATATCCAGAGGATCATTGGGGTAAAGAATGAGTAGAACCAATCCACGTAATACAAGAATGGCGTGCGCTGGAGGCTTATTTCATAATGTCCTGTCCAAGCACCTGTCCAGTTTGGACTTACTCCAGGATGGCACTTCTGGCAAGTTACTAATAGATTATCGGGGTTGACCGACGAGTTTGGATCGTCGGGATTTAGAATATCATGAATTCCATGGCAATCTGTGCATACTGCTGAATTATGTTGGATGGTTGGCCACCGAGCATCATATACAGAAACATCCACTCCATGCCAGGAGAGGCTGTAGAGGTCGTAGACATCTGCAGACAATCCATATTTGTTCATCATCTCCTGGTCAGCATGGCAGCTGGCACATAAATCCGGTTCATCCACCCGAAATTGCTGGGTACGGGGATCTTGAATGTTATGCACTCCATGACAGGTTGTGCAAACGGGCACGTCCGGATTGGATTCTTGAACCAAAGCATTACCGTGAATACTTGACTGGTATGTAGAGTATTCCTCGGTATGACAGTTACCGCAAGTAGAAGGAATTAACGTACGTGGTTGATCTGGAGGTTGAACGTAGTGGGAACCGTGGCAGTCTGTACAGATGGGAGCATCCAAATTTCCGGCTTCAGCCACCTGGGCATGCATACTATCCTGCGTTTTCGTATAATTATCGGGGTGACACTTCTGGCAGGCTGCATAATATGAGCGGGATAACTCACGAACATTCTGGTATTCAATCGCAGGATGTGGGTAGGTGGTGATATCGGTATGACAGGCTTCACATTCGATGCCATTTGGACTATGGACAGAATCTTTTAATTGTTCTTGGGAAATATAAAGCGATAAGGTTTCACCACTCGGGAGTGTCATTTCTAAATCAGGATTTGAGTGGCAGCTTAAGCAATATTGCTCAGTTTCTTGAGCATATTCCCTTGCGCGAGTGGGTGTAAACCATAATAAACTTGCCAGGATCAGGATACCAACAACCAGGAACACACCGGGCAATTTATTGACATGTTGTAGCTTAAACATTTGCCGGTCCTCCTTAATATCCATTGTCTTCGGAGTTTTCATACTCAGCCGGGGGAGGAGCAGGTTTGGCAACAGCCCCAAATCGGCGAAGAAGATAGGAAATCCCAAATAATATCAGCAGCGGTATCAGGCAACGCCCGATACACAGCACAGCAACATAGACTGGATTGGCAGATGGATCACCCATTTTCAAGTCCTCCACGTGCATTACAAATCCTTGCAAACTCACCCAGGCAAGCATGGTCGATGATATGCAGGGAGATGAGCTCTACAAAAAAGAAATTTTTCACTATTAAGTATAACCTATCACTGACAAACGATATCAGGAATGCTCTTCCTTTGAAAATAGTGGTAAATATCGAATACCCAAGGTGAGCATGGCCAGTCCATAGCCGATGATGCCAATAGCAACACCCCATTCAGGTAATCCAGGAAAATATTTTCCAGGCTCAAGCTGATAGAGTGTGCCTGGTGAATAACTAAGTGGTACAAATAAACCACCCACGGTGACATTCCACCGGTTGATGACAATACCCGTAACGGCGAATAATGCCCCCATAACTAAATATCCCGGATTGCGGTTAAAACGTGGGGTCAGGAAGAGGATTGCCGGCAGGATTATACCGACGAATATTTCAAACACCCAAAATGAAAAATTGTAGGGCGTTTGCTGGCGTAGTAAATTGAAGGCTTCGCTAACCGAAGGTGTGCGCCCATAATAGGTTACCGCAGCAAGATCCCAGAAGCGGATATAGCCGTATACCAGCAGGACAAATCCACTAAAACGGGCGATAGAGCGTAAAACATCATCTGGAACACTTTTCTTGCCGGATACCCATTCCGCGATATACGCAAGTGCCATGGTTAGAGCGGGACCGACAGCAATCGCTGAAAGGATGAACATGATCGGCATGCTGGGTTTAAACCATATGGGGCGTGATTTTACGATACCGTATGTGGCACCGAGAGAAGACTGATGAAGCAATGAGATCCCCAAACCGAGCAAGGCAAGAAATGGTGCGAGTTTATGCAGATATTTTGCAATTTTTCTGACCCAGGGGTAGCGATCGAAAAATTTTGCTTCTGCAATAACCGGGGCAAATTCCACCAGCATAATAGCCAGATAAATCGTGATACACCAGGTAATTTCCCAAAGGACTGAATGGACGTTCCAATATACCCAAGGATGCCAGAATCGATCCGGTCGTCCGATATCCATAACCAGGGTCAATAGTGCCGTGGAATATCCTATAAAACCGACGAAAACTGCAAACCTGACAATAGGTTGAAATCGCTTTAATCCAAACAGGTAGACAACCGCAGAAAGTGTAAATGCACCTGCTCCCAAAGCTATGGCTGAAAGATCAATGGTGATCCACAATCCCCATGGAACAGAATCGGACATGTTGGTGATATACAGTCCATTCCAAAATACAGCCAGGGCTGAAATAATCCCGATCCCTAAACAGAGAATAATCAATCCAATCCAGGCTAAGGTTGCTGGATTAAGAGAAAAGCGTTTTTGTCCGCCTACAGTGCTGGTAGCCATAGTTATAAGCCCTCCCTCGGAATGATGTAGTAAACGCTTGTCTCCGTGCCTAACTCTTCACGCAATCGGATGGTGGTTTCAGTGGAAATAATTTGAGAAACCTTACTATCTGGATCATTCAGGTCACCAAATAATCGAGCGCCTACTGGGCAGATATTGACACAAGCGGGTGTGGCTTCGAGATCCTCACCAGGTATGTAGCCTGCTTTTAATCCAGCGTCTATTCTATGGATACAAAAAGTGCATTTTTCCACAACTCCGCGCGGACGACGAGGAATTTCTGCAATTCCCCAGGTTGGGATGTATGGATTAACATCCGTCCGCTCCTGCCAGTTAAATTTTCGGGCATCATAAGGGCAGGCGATCTCGCAATATCGACATCCAATGCATCGATCATAATTCATGATTACCAACCCGTCTTCACGGTGATAAGTCGCTTTTACAGGGCATACTTCAACGCACGGCGCATCGCCACAGTGCAGACATGGACGGCTGAAATAGAAAGGTGTTCCTGCGGTTGTTTTTTCGTTAACCACAATATTCCAGGGTTTCTCTGGGCGTTTTTTTTCTGGGTCGTTATTCTCACTTGGTATATCCACCCATACATCATTGGTTGCAGAGCATGCTCTCAGGCAATACTCACATCCGATACATTTATCTAGGTTGATCACCATTCCCCAGCGATGCCCCGTAACATTTAGGATTGCTTCTTCGATCCCTTCTACTTGCTCTTGTTTAATGTTAGCGAAGGGAGAAAGGGGTCCTGTAGTTAGAAGCTGTGATGCCACGACAGAACCAGCAGCTGCACCACCAACAATTAAGAAATCTCGCCTGGTGAGTTCTAGCTTGAGCTTGGTTTTCTTTTTACTCATCTTCTTTCACCTCCACGACACGTATGCCGCGGCTAACTACCCAGGCAACTGCCCCACCGGTTATCAAGCCAACAATTGCTCCTTGAGCGAGACCAATATAAAGGCGATTGGCACTCTGGGCTTTTAAATCGCTAATCACTTGATCTTGGGATTGCACCGTTTGCTCGAGTGTGGCAGCGTCTACAGACTCCAACGCCGCTACTTCACCAGTTAATTTAACGATCTCATCCCGGGTATGAACAGTATCTTGATGACATGCAATGCAAGCATCGGAACCTACACTGAAAGTGTGACCCGTGGGGACTAAGCCCATGATTGGATCATTTGTCCGCGGGCTTGTGAACATGTGACAATTACTGCATTCCAGACCAGCGCTGGCATGCGTGCTGTGGGTGAAGGAATCACCGCGTTCCTGATGACAGGTAACACATAATTCAGTTACCGTATTTGCCAACGGAGTTTGCGAGTGTGGATTATGGCAAGCCTGGCATTGGATCCCCTCTTGGCCATGCACGGAAGCATGCCATTCATCTGTCGTGGATTTGTGGCATGTGCCGCATAATTCCGCATTGGGTGTAATAGGCATGCGAGATTGTGGATGATCCGGTTGGAAAGGTCCATGACAGCCTTCGCATGTTACTCCTTCTTCGGCGTAATTACCTGTTTGTGCATCGTAGCCAGTCGTATGGCACTCCAAACATGAAACCTGGTTGCCAAGTTCTTTCCAGTCACGCTGGAATATGGGGGCAGAGAAAGCCTGTGCATGACGTGTGCCCACCCATGCAGTATGAATATTCTCATGACATTGGGCACAGGATTCGGAACCGGCATAGCCTTGTACCTGGTATGAATCTGCTTCAGCTGGAGCTGCAGAGGCTGGCTGGATTACTGCTAGGAATAAACCTAGTAGCACACATGTACCAAATACAAAACTATATACCAACAAAACACGGTGTTTCCGGATCGCCTTTTTGATTTTCATCGCTTTTATCTCCATATAGGTTATTCGCCCTATTAAAATAAGATGAGAATTTGGCTATTTTACCCTATTATCATAATAATTGAAACTCGTGAAATATGTAGTTAACAATGTCATTTTAAATTCTTGTCAAATGTAATTGGGTTTTAAAGAAGAAAAAATTGCGAACATTTCGTTCGCAATTTTTTTGGTAAATCGAATGGGATCGTAGGGGAACGGGATTATGGAATTTGCTGATCAACTGCAATTTCGTGATAACCGGTGGCTGCAGCAATAAGTTCAGCATCTGGCTTGGAAACTCCATGACAGCGCCGACAGGCATAATCCAGGCTAATTTGACCGGTTGCTAAAGTATCATCTTCATTGAACTGGTTTGCGCGGAGTGAATTAATCGCGACGACATGGGTACGCATATCGCCAGTAAAAGCCTGGGGATTTGCAGAACCCACCTGAATCAGCCGGGGCATATGGCAATCGGTGCAGCCAATACCACTAGCTATGTGCCTGGGATTGTTCTGGAACTGTGCCTCTTGATAATGACAATCCTGGCATAAAAGACGAGAGGATTGTTGACCATCAACCCTCAATTGCACAACTCCTGAATGGGGATCATGGCAGGTCAGACAGTCCAATATTTGATGCTTACTTTGCGAAAGGTCTCCATATTGGTCACTATTTTGAATAAATCCATCTTTTATATCAAGAGAAGCAGGAGGTACATACACATGACATTCCCGGCACGAGGCGGAATCGCGTTCAATCTGCATGCGGATACCCTTCGGATCATTGGCATGCAGGCTACCCGGTCCATGACAGCGCTCACAGCGAACTCCAGGCTGAGTCCAGGTGCCAACGATACCAGGAAGATTATCCTGATTTCCGCCGTTATCGAACCCAGTGGAGTGGCAAGCTCCACAGGTGAATGAATATTCTGCTTCACCTGCGTGGTAGGGTGTCCAGCTTGGACTTAATCCCAAAGCTGAATTTCCTAAATTAAACTGATTTAGATAGTTTGGGTCACCGGATGAACCAGGGGCACCTGTTATGATATAGCCTTGAGAATCTACGAAAATTGTTTTCCAGTTATAACCACCAATCATATAGCTGATATCATTTGGAGAATAACCCTGGGGGAGGGATGAGATTTGTGTAAATGGATAGTCTGCAATTTTACCGTCGGTAACAGGCGTAAGACTCCATGGATGTCCTGATTTCATATATACCTGAGCCAGGTCATAATGACACCCGGAGCATAGCTCGTCACCCACATATTCAGCCCCTGTTGGACCAGGCTCACCCATAGGACCAAGCTCACCACTTGGCCCAGCTGGACCTTCAGGACCTGCTGGACCTGCCGGTCCAACAGAGCCTTGTTCTCCTTGGGGTCCTGCGCAGGCTGCCAATAGCGAGGAGAGAATAAGAATCCCACTTATAAAGATTATCCATTTACGAACCATAATATGCTCCTGACTACCGTATTATTAATCTGCGGGAGGTATTTTACACTACTTTTCCTTCCATGCTAACCTTTTCTCGTGTATAATGCTGGAAATTATAAGGTATCTATCCATTATGTTTACCAAGATTATTTTTGTTGTAGATGATAATAATGATCAATCTTGCGTCAGGCGAGAGGCTTAAGGCTGCAAAAAAACTGAGCCTAAGCAATCATCAACAATCGCCCGACGCATCTTGCGATGGGCGATTTATTTTGCCGTCAGATAAGACCGTTCGGATCTATGGAGGCAATGAATGTACAAGACACATACATGCGGAGAGCTGAGATCCAATCATGCAGGGATTGAAGTCACACTGGCAGGGTGGGTGAATCGCCGGAGAGTCCTGGGTGGCATCAATTTTGTCGATTTACGGGATCGATTTGGCATGATCCAGGTGGTTACTGATCCAACCTTAAACCCTGAAATCCACCAGGCGCTTGAAGAAGTTCGCCCGGAATGGGTGATCCAGGTGAAGGGGATGGTCCGCCTACGCCCGCAGGGATTAGCGAATCCCAATATGCCCACAGGCGAGGTAGAAGTTTTGGCTAATCATGTCAAAGTCCTTAACCAGGCGAAAACAACCCCGATTACGATCAGTAAGGAGGAAGGAGAGAATGAAGAAATCCGCCTGCGCTATCGCTATTTGGACTTACGCCGTGAGAGGATGCGTAAAAACCTCATCCAACGTCACCAGGTGATTAAATTCATTCGAAATTTCCTGGATGGGAAGGGATTTTTAGAAATTGAGACTCCAATTTTATTCAAGACTACTCCGGAAGGCGCACGCGACTATCTGGTTCCATCCAGAGTCTATCCTGGTGAATTTTATGCCTTACCTCAATCCCCTCAACAATTGAAACAATTACTTATGGTGGCAGGCATGGAAAAATATTTCCAGATTGCCCGGTGTTTTCGTGATGAAGACCAGAGGGGAGATCGTCAGCCCGAGTTCACACAGCTTGACCTGGAAATGTCATTTGTCGAGCGGGAAGACATCATGCAGTTGGTAGAGGAGATGTTTTCCAGGCTGGTCGCAGAGGTTGTACCAGGAAAACAGCTCTTTTCCAGCCCATGGCCGAGACTGAGCTATTCGGAAGCCATGTATCGGTTTGGAAAGGATAATCCTGACATTCGTTTCGGTATGGAGTTGCAAGATATCACCGACCTGGCGAGCAGGTCTGGCTTTCAGGTTTTTGAAAGTACCGTTGCAAATGATGGGCATGTACGCGGAATTAATGCGACTGGATTGGGAGAATACAGCCGAAAGCAGATCGATGAATTAACCGAATTTGCGAAAAAGTATGGTGCAAAAGGAATAGCATATATTGCAATAACGCAAAATGGCGAACATCGATCTTCTTTTGCGAAATTTACCCCGCCGGAGGTCCTTCAATCTATACAGAAAAGGATGAATGCCAAACCTGGTGATTTGCTTCTATTTGTTGCAGATAAACCAGCCATCGTCTATGAAGTCTTAGGTAGAATGAGAGTATTCCTGGCTGAGCGATTGGGTTTAATAGATAAAGACGTTCTGGCATTTTGCTGGGTGATTGATTTCCCATTTGTTGTTTGGAATGAAGAGGAAAAACGCTGGGATCCGAGCCATCATCTTTTCACTTCCCCGATGGTAGAGGATATCCCATTATTGGATATTGATCCGGGTAAAGCCCGTGGTCAGCAATATGACCTGGTATTGAACAATTATGAGGTTGGTGGAGGCTCAATTCGAATTCACGAACGCAACCTTCAGGAGAAGGTATTCAAGTTGATCGGATTGGACCCTGAAGTAGCGAACGAGCGTTTTGGGCATATGCTGGAAGCTTTTGAATATGGAACACCCCCCCATGGTGGAATTGCTCCGGGGATTGACCGAATTTGTATGATCCTGGCAGATGAGCCGAACATCCGTGAAGTCATTGCGTTCCCTAAGAGCCAAACCGGGCGTGATTTAATGGCAGGTGCGCCATCACCAGCAGAACCAAAACAGCTCTATGAATTACATATCAAGCTGGATCTATAAAAGACAGGGAGATAAAAAGATGACACCGATCATTCGTGCAGATAAAATCGCTGATTATGTTGATCAGGAAGTTATGCTCCAGGGTTGGGTTTATAACCGGACAGATAAAGGAAAACTGGTATTCTTGTTAGTTCGGGATGGGTATGGTTTTGTACAATGCGTGGCATTCAAGGGAGACCTTGAGGCTGACTTATTTGACCGCCTGATCCGTTTACCGCAGGAATCATCCATCGTTGTTACGGGGGTGGTTAGAGCAGATTCACGGGCTCCAGGTATACCCGGTGGATTCGAGGTGGGAGTGAAAAGTGTTGAAATCTTACAGGCGGCGGATGTTGATTATCCGATGGCACTTAAAGAGCAAGGTGTGGATTTTGCACTAGACCACCGCCATTTGTGGCTGCGCATGCCTAGCCAATGGGCAATCCTAAAAGTAAGGGCAATTGTCATTCGAGCCATCCGTGAATGGCTGGATACGAATGGTTATGTTGGGATGGACACACCGATTCTCACACCAGCTGCGTGTGAAGGAACGACCACGCTATTTGAAACAGCGTACTTTGACGAAGGGGTGGCATATCTGGCGCAGAGTGGCCAGCTTTACAATGAAGCAGATATATTTGCATTCAAAAAAGTATATTGTTTTGGACCAACCTTTAGGGCTGAAAAATCTAAAACCCGCCGCCACCTGACAGAATTCTGGATGGTAGAACCGGAAGTGGCATTCTGCAACCTCGACCAGCTCATGGAGATTGAAGAACAATTTGTATCTCATATTGTAAAGCGAGTGCTTGAACAATGCGGACCAGAATTAAATTCCTTAAAACGGGACACCACAAAGCTTGAAAAAATTTCACCCCCATTCCCACGCATTTCTTATGATGATGCAGTTAAGATGATCGATAAACTTCGGACTGAGACTGTGGATGTTGAAAAAAAGGAATTGCTTAAGATTGATTGGGGTATGGATTTTGGCTCGCCACATGAAACAGAATTGACCAGTTTATATGAAAAACCGGTTTTCGTATATGGTTATCCGACACAGGTAAAGGCATTTTATATGGAACCATGGCCGGGACGGCCGGAAGTTTGTAAAAGCGTGGACCTTCTGGCACCGGAAGGTTACGGTGAGATCATCGGTGGAAGTGAACGTATTTCTGACCATGGTTTATTGCTAGATAGACTCAGACAACACAACCTTCCTGAAGCAGCCTTCAGGTGGTATCTCGAATTGCGACGTTTTGGAAGTGTTCCACATTCAGGTTTTGGTATGGGTGTGGAAAGAACGGTTGCCTGGTTGTGTGGGATCGAGCATATTCGCGAAGCCATCCCATTCCCGAGAACCATAAAACGGGTTTATCCGTAGGCTGCATCTGCCGCAATGCAGGATTACCTGATATTTTTGTTAATTGCTCTAATGTAATATTATCTACTCATGCGTCTTTTTTTGTGGTATAAGTTAGTTGCCCTACTGTGCACGTGTTGCCGCTTTAGCGTTCTGAGCCAACACTGATTAGAAGGAGTCCAATCTCACGAAGGTGACGCGATAGGCCCAGGCCAAGGCGGATCCTCCGGGAAGGACACCAACCTGCGAAGGCAGGTTCAGAACTTGGCAGCACACGACACGGTGGGGTTCCTTTAACCGGCTCGTCACAAGAGGCTGTCCCAATTTTAGGACAGCTTCTTGCATTTATTTTACCCAGATAATTAGAAGCAAACTAGCAACGAGTGAAAGGGAAGCTCCAAAGATGAAAGGCGCTGCTGGACTGAAGGACTGCCATAAGATGCCAGCTATCAACGAAGCAGGAAGGGCAGTTAAACCGATGGCAGCATTGAACAATCCGTAGGCAGTCCCCCGTTGCGCTTGTGGAACGATATCAGCAACCAATGCCTTTGCCACTCCTTCCGTGAGAGCATAGTAGATGCCATAAATACCAAATAAAATCCAGACCTGTGCCCCGGTTTGGGATATTGCAAATCCCAGATAGACCAACCCGTAGAGCGTCCATCCTGCAACCATCAATTTGCGCCTACCAATTCGATCGGAAAGTGATCCGAAAGGACCGGCTAAAAGGGCGTACATGAGGTTGAAGGTCATCAACATGGCGATGATTTGCAGCACATTTAATCCACGATCCTGGCCTAGAAGGATAATGAAGGAATCAGAGGAATTACCCAGGGTAAATATGATGACTACAACAAGGAAGGTCAGAAAGCGTTTATCAAAGCTTTTCAAATGAAATGAAGGCAGGGCAGTGCCTCCTTTCCTGGCAGCTTCCACTTCTTTCACCCCCAATGCCAAGACCAATACTGCCAGGGTGGCAGGGATGATGCTCACGAGTACGATCGTTTGAAATGTGAGCTGGGTGAGCTCGTAGGACCCTTTTTGTGTCAGCCAAATAATCAATCCTGCTATGCCCAAACCAATAAAAGCACCAGCAGTATCACCAGCACGATGTAAACCAAAGGCAAGACCGCGCTGATCCGATTTGGCACTGTCTGCTAATAAGGCATCTCTAGGAGCGGTGCGTATGCCTTTACCTACCCGATCGGTAAAACGAACTCCCAAGACAACCTGCCAGGTGGTGGCAAAATATAAAAAAGGCTTGGCAATGGTTGATAATGTATAACCTAGCACAGTCAGGGTTTTACGTTTTCCAAGCCGATCAGATAATGCACCTGAATATACCTTTACCAGGCTGGCAGTAGCTTCAGCGATCCCATCAATTAATCCTATAATACTGGTCTGTACCCCTAATATATTATAGAGGAAGAGAGGAATCAGATTGTTTAACATTTCTGATGAAATATCGGTCAGAAACGACCCAATGGTCAGGAACCAAATATTTGGGTGCAACCGACGGTTAGGTGTTGAGGGAGTCTGTGAGGACATATTCAATTATTTTCCTAATTGCCAGGATGAATCAGGGATTATTTACTCGGGATTACTCAACCGGCTATATAAATAATTCAATTCCTTCACCTTTTCTGCCAGCTTCAGGTTTGGATCATCTATCCCCATTCTCCAGGTCCAATTTCCACTTGGATTCCCCGGATAGTTCATCCTGGCTTCATTCCCTAAATTTAATAAATCCTGCATAGGTGCCAGGCCAAATACAGCTACTGATGACCAAACAGAACGAATGAGATCCCAGTTGAAATCACTGCCGTCTCTGTACAAATAACTTCTATAAAATGCTTTGTCTTTCTCCGAGACGCGCTGATACCAACCCTGGGCTGTATCATTATCATGGGTGCCTGTATAGACGACACAATTCTCTGGAAAATTATGAGGCAGGAAAGGATCCTGGGGTGTACTATCAAATCCAAATTGGAGGATTCTCATCCCAGGCAGGTTGAATGAATCCCGCATATCTTCTACATCCGGGGTGATGACACCCAAATCTTCCGCGATGAAGGGCAAATCGCCCAAGGAATGGAGTATAGATTGGAAGAAATCTTTACCGGGACCAGGTACCCATCGACCAAACTCAGCAGTTTTCGCATTTCCAGGAACTTCCCAATATCCGGCAAATCCACGAAAATGATCAATGCGGATGATATCGACAATATCCAAAGTCGCTTTAATTCTGTCCACCCACCACTTATAGCCACTCTTGGTGTGAACTTCCCAGCGATATAGCGGATTGCCCCATAATTGCCCTGTTGGCGCAAAATAATCTGGTGGTACACCAGCAACAAAGGTTGGTTTACCGGCTTCATCCAAATGAAACAAATCTGGATTCGACCATACATCAGCACTGTCATGGGCGACAAAAATTGGAATATCACCGATGATTCGGACATGATTGGCATGAGCGTGGTTAAGCAGCTTTGACCATTGGCGGAAAAAGATGAATTGGCGATAAATTTGCCGTTGGATGCCGATATCATAATTTTTTCGCACTTGGGTTAATGCGTTTGGCTGCCTGTCTCTGAGTGGTTCCTCCCAGGTATGCCAGGGCCGACCACCATGCATTTCTTTGAGAGCCATGAATAAAGCAAAATCCTCCAGCCAGGCAGATTGCTTCTCACAAAATTGTTCCATTTCAGCTTTCAAATTGGCGGAATGTAAATGCTGATAGCGTATGAATGAACGGTCAAGCACACCCAACTTCCAGGGAATGACCTGACCGAAATCTACCTGGTTATTTGGAAATGAAGGCCTATCGAATAGGTCATCCGGATGAAGTAAATTATCATTTAATAAGGCTTCAGGACTGATCAGGTATGGGTTCCCAGCGAAGGAAGAAAAGCATTGATAGGGTGAATCGCCATATCCAGTTGGACCCAAGGGAAGAATTTGCCACAGGCCACAACCACAGGCTTTTAAAAAATCGAGCCATGCATGGGCAGCAGGACCAATGTCTCCAATTCCATAGGATCCTGAAAGGCTGGTTGGGTGCAGCAAAATGCCAGATGAGCGCTTAAACTTCATGAGCTAACCTTTTTGTAAGAATATAATCATCCCCATGAATTACCTGGGCGGAGTAGTCACTTTCGATCACATCAGTACCGATCACAGCGCCGGGTTCAATCGTAAATCCCTTTGGCACAAGGCTATTCTTTCCAATCATTGTCAGAACGGGCTCGCCAGATTCTGTGATACCCCCAATTCTTGCACCAGCTTGGATGTGAACTTTTTTGTCGATAATTGCGCGCTCAACAATTGCATCTGAATCGATGACAGAATCTGTCAGGATGATGGATTCCCTGACGACCGCTCCCGATTTAATTAACACCCCTGGCGAAAGCACACTGCGGATCACCCTGGCATTGGAGGCGATTTCGCAACCATCGCAGATCATGCAATTCTCTATAGAAGCACTCCGTGCAATCCAAACTGGAGGTCGCTCTTCCGTACGGGTGTGGATGATCCAGGAGCGGTCGTTTAAGTCGAAAGGAGGCTTATCTTCCAGCTGGTCCATATGGGCTTTCCAATAAGACAAAGCAGTTCCAACATCCATCCAGTATCCATTATATGGATATGCAAATACGCGAGCTCCATTGGCAATCATATTGGGGAGGATATCTTTTCCAAAATCATGGCTTGAATCGGTGAGATTGTGGTCTTCCAGTAAATATCGATCAAGTATCTCGGTGTTGAATAGATATACGCCCATATTAGCCAGGTTAGAGGGCGGTTCTGCAGGTTTTTCCACGAATGATGTCACACGGTTTTCAGCATCAATCCCTACGATACCAAAGCGTGAAGCATCCATCATTGGCACGGTGATAGTTGCCAGAGTTAAATCTGCCTGCCTGGCTATATGGGCATCGATCATCAAGGCATAATTCATTTCATAAATATGGTCACCAGATAAGATCAACACAAAACTTGGGGAAGAATTCTTGATAAAACGGAAGTTCTGTTGAACTGCATCTGCGGTTCCAAGAAACCAATCGGATGCTCCCCGAGCCTTATAGGGGGTATAAATTCGTACACCACCGGTAAAATCACGGTTAAGATCCCATGGACCACCTGCCCCAATATGCTCAATCAAGGAGTGAGGCCGGTATTGAGCGATGATCATCACATCGAATATTCCGGAATTTACACAATTCGATAAGGTAAAGTCAATAATACGATATTTACCTGCAAAAGGTACAGCAGGTTTTGTCCGTTTTGCAGTTAATGTACCTAGCCTGGAACCTTCTCCACCAGCAAGGATGACACCACGGGTTTTCATAATTACCTCCTGTTTGTACGATATGCATTATACATTTTCAGTTAATTATTCACTAAGCAGAATATTTTTCGTGGAGCATTTTATATAGTTTGATATATTCGATAGCCGATCGATCCCAAGAAAAATCCTGCTGCATTCCACATATCTGCATGGCTTGCCAGCCTTGTTTGTCACATGAGAAAATTGCTAAAGCTCGAATGATAGCCTCAACCAATGCTTTCGGTGAGGCTTGTTTAAAAAGGAAACCTGTTCCCGGGTTGGTAATTGCCGGATCCTGGACTGTATCCAATAAACCTCCTGTAGCGCGAGCAATCGGGATGGACCCATAATGCATAGCAATCATCTGGGAAAGCCCACACGGTTCATAGCGGGAAGGCATCATTAAAATATCCGCACCAGCATAGATATGGCGACTTAACTTTTCGTTATACGTGATGCGAGCTCGTACAGAATCTGGATATGCCAGCTCAAGCCGGCGCACTGCTTGCTCGAGAATTGGGTCACCCGTGCCGAGAAAAACTGCTTGAAATTGTGATGTGGATGTTGTGGGTGATTCTAAGATCGAACGGAGGGCATCGATAGCAAGGTCCACGCCTTTTTGAGGGTCCAAGCGGGTTACCATTGCCAGCAGGGGGATGGAAGGGTCGCATTTTAATCCCAGCTCATTCTGAAGGAAGTTTTTATTGATAAGTCGCCCCTGTAAATCTTCAGTTGAATAATTAGCGACCAATTCTTGGTCGGTGGATGGATTCCACCTTTTTGTATCCAGCCCATTTAGAATCCCGGTGACTTTACTTGAATGTGCTTTTAAGAAAGTATGCAATCCAGAACCGAATTCCTTGGTCATTATCTCTTTGGAATACCCGGGTGATACAGCTACAATAACATCAGCTGTTAGCAAACCCAAAGGTAATGCCATATGACTTGCCCAGGTTGGAAGGCTTGTATTCTCAACCTGGGGCAGATCGAATATATCAAGCGCTTTGTCGGTCATCGCTCCTAAATAAGGCAGGTTATGGATTGCCAAGAGAGAGGCAGTCCGCCTAAAAAAGGGTTCGGTTAGTCGATTTAATGCTAATGAGTAAACTGCTGATGCTGTATGCCAATCATTGGCATGCACAATATCTGGTTTCCAATTCAACGCTTTTACAAGGTTTAATGCCGCCTGTGAAAAGTAGACATATTTATATCCATCTTCTTCTAAATTAGATGAATAAACCCCTGATTCCTGCTCGATGGGCGCGCCTCCAATCAAATAGACTGATAATCCATCAATTTCCAAGGCGTATGCTTTGGTCAAAATATCATTTCCACGAGCGTGAACTTTATACTCAGCAACCGGATGGATTGAATAGAGGTCCCTGAGAATGGCAGGATGAAATGGTAGTACCAGCCTGATATCTATATCAACCGGTGGTTGATTTTTCGATAGACCAACTTTCCGAATCGCAGGAGGAAGTGATCCAGCCACATCTCCCAATCCACCAACCTTGATAAGTGGATCAGCTTCAGACGCCAGGAACAGGACTTTAATTTTAGTGTGGTCAGTCATATGCTTGCTAGGGACAGTATTATTTTACACGATTTATCCATTCCTGCTTTTTGTGAATGAGAATCATTTATAAATCAGGTAATTTTCTCACTTGCGTAAAATTTATATTTGTATTACAAATCAGGTAATGATGAATCATATACATGCATTTAGATGGGGGTTTTGATAAAATCGTGTCTGTTCGTGCAATCTCAATTCATGGTCACTTCTATCAACCACCCCGAGAGGATCCAACGAACGGTTTGATCCCTACGGAAGCGGGAGCATCGCCATTTGCAAATTGGAACGAACGTATCCACTCAGAATGCTACCTGCCGAATGCACAGCTAGGGAATTTCGGAAAAATAAGTTATAACATCGGTCCGACGTTATTTTCATGGATGAAATCCTATGATCCAGCGACTACACGATTGATAATCGACCAAGATTCTGCAAATATTCAACAAACCGGTGTTGGGAATGCGATTGCTCAACCGTATCATCACACAATCCTGCCTTTAGCTACTATGCAGGATAAGATTACCCAGGTGGAATGGGGGATTGCTGCGTTCGAACAACAGTTTGGACGGAAACCGATGGGGATGTGGCTGCCGGAAACAGCTGTAGAACTGGAAACATTGAATATCCTCGCTGAACACGGCTTAGAATTCACGATCCTGGCTCCCTGGCAAGCAGATAGTACCGAGCTCGATATTACTGAGCCGTACCGCGTTGCCTTACCTACAGGCAGAAGTATTACCATTTTTTTCTACCATCAAGGATTAAGCACCGGAATTAGTTTTAATCCTGAATTGACGCTTAATGCTGATCAGTTTGTTGCTGGTTCTGTGCTACCAAGCTACCTGGGAGAAAAACAGCAGAGAGGAGAACCCCAACTGCTGTTGATTGCCTCCGATGGAGAGCTATATGGGCATCACCAACAGTTCCGGGATCGTTTTCTAGCCCATTTGATCAATGGTGCTAGCTCGAGGGTGGGTATAGATCCGACTTTTCCTGCTTTATGGCTTAAAAAATATCCAATCAAGCGATGGATAAATATTCGGGAAGATACATCCTGGTCATGTATGCATGGCGTTGAACGCTGGAAAAGCGGTTGTGCGTGCACAGAAGGCGACGGGCACTGGAAGGGTTATCTCCGGCAAGCGTTTGACCGTCTAGCCCTTGATATTGATAAAATCTATATAACGAATATGGTGGAGCATGATATTGACCCGTGGCGATTACGAAACGAATTTATCCATGTAGTTTTAGGTGAACAACCGATAGATGAGTTGATCTATCACTTTGCAAGGCGAAAATTAGAGTCGAGTGCAGTGGCGATAATTCGCTTACTATTATTAGCACAATGGGAACGACAAAGGATGTTTACATCGTGTGGATGGTTCTTCGATGATTTTTCACGGATTGAGCCAAGGAATAACCTTGCCTATGCAGCTCACGCCGTCCGACTGACCTATATGGCTACCCAGGTGGATTTATCGGGGCAGATTTTGGATGATTTAAAATTTGTACACAGTCAGAAGACAAACCTTCGAGGTGATCAAGTGCTATTGAAAGAAATCCAAAAACCTCTCCCGATGCATTTATTTGATGAAATCCAATAGCTGTTCTAATTTATAGCCGGAAGCCTCAGCTTGATCTATAAGGGTAGTGATTAACTTATGGCATTGTAAGATATTCTTGCCAACGATATCATCTTTATTGTCTGTAAGGTGTTGGCGGGAGATATCCACGGATGCGATGATAAACAACCACCACAATAAGTCTTCGTAAGATTCTTTATTAAACCATAGGATATCCTGATAGCGATTCACACCCAGGAAGAGTTGTGCATCATTATCAGAAAATATACTGGTCAAGATATGGTAAGCAGTTTTTTCATTTGCATTGCCAGAAGTATTATTGATTGTCCACCAGGAATGATGGGAGGTAAGCAGTTTTATCAGGGTGACCGCACGCCAACTTAATCGATCGTCCAATCCAAGTTCGCTGAGGGTGCTAGAGAGAATTTTGTTTAACATCCACTCATCAATCCAACTTCGGCTGATCTCCTCGTATTCAATATCGGAGATGATCTTTCCCAGAAATGCAGACGTCACCCACCCAAGCATGACTCCCCATGTGTAAGGATCACCGTTTTGCCAAGGAGATATTTTTAGGCTACCTCGGTGCATATATGTCTCAGCATGCTGGTATTTTCTTGAATGGGGTAATGGAAATCTTACGGAGAATTTGGGCAGATATAAAATGGCAAGCATGTAATGCATCATCAATCCGGTGATGGAATTAATATCTCCTTCACCAGGGGTATTGTTATTAACTTCTCGTAAAAGGTGGATTGATTTTTCCTCCAATTCAGTGAGTAATGCGCTTACATTATCGGGGAGGAGTAAACGGTTTTCGTTATCCAATTCTGATGAAAACCGATTTGAGATGATCCACTGGAAGAAGCCCGGATTCACGAGCTCCTGATATGCCTTGTGGATGGGCTGAAGGAATAATTCTTTCATGGCATCATCCATGTTTGGCACTCCACGTCCGTTCAGATAGGCTGCAAGGTTCGCATATTGATGCCATTCATTATCCTGTACTTCACGAAATGTGGTGAAGACCTGGCATTGATACGCTTCCAGCTCGATATACAGACCTTGCTCGTGAAGTTCTTTATTGTTACGGATATACTCGAGCTCAGTTATTGGATTACGAAATACACAATATCTGTTCCCATCAAATGTTAAACCTAATCCCTCTCCAAGCTGTTTTTGAACAAGAATATTTTCACTGCGATCAGTTTTGACTGAATATGCGGCCGATGTGCGTATCCAACCTCGGGCAGAGGCATATTTATTATGATAGACGACCAACCCCCTTTCACTTCCGGATTTATTGGAGTAGGCATATACATCTTCGTTTACGTATCCTTCGGGAGAGTAAAAATCATACAACAGGAAATCTTGAACCTGAGAAAAGAGGTAGCGTTTCTTGAGTAACGGGAAAATCTGCTGTTTGTGACGCTCGATTAAATGTTCATCTGGAGTTTCATCCCAGTAGGCACGCCGGTATTCCATCCCATATTTCTCAGTGAAACCCTCCACCTGACCATGACCGAACATCGGCAAGCCGGGTAGGGTAGCCATCAAGGTGCAAATGCCAAAATACTTATCTTCCTTTCCAAATTGCTCCACTGCCGTGCGTTCATCTGGATTGTTCATAAAATTAACATAACGTTTTAAGATTTCCGGATCAAACTCTAAAGTATTTTTAATTACCAAACGGTATTCTGCATTTTTTTCATCACGAAGCATATTCATGAAGGCGCTATTGTAAACCCGATGCATACCGAGGGTGCGAACGAAGTACCCTTCCATTAACCAGAATGCTTCCGCCAATAAAAGGGTGTCTGGAACTTCCTGGGCAACCCGATCAACAACTTCACGCCAAAATTCCACCGGAATTGCAGCATCAAATTGCTGCCTGGTTAGCCCGTGCTCTGCACGCGAGGGAATGGCACCACCCGTCCCAGGATCGGGAAACCACAAGCGTTGGAAATGTTTCTTTGCCAGGGTCATGGCTGCGTCAAAGCGAATGATTGGGAATTTCCGGGCAACATGTAAGATGGTCTGGATTACCGCTTCTCGGACTTCAGGAATCAGGTAATTCAGCTGGGCAGTATCGTTCCACGGCATTGAAGTACCATCATTGCCGTGATAGATATATTTTTCCTTGCCAGTCCAATAATCGACCCGTTTAAATACGACAGCTGCATCGGTATTATTGAAATAATGGTCATCTAAATAAATCCCAACCCGTTCATCCGAGGACAAGTTGGGTCCATTGAAGGAGTAAGACGGGAATGGACTGTAATCCTGAGAGATAAACCAATCTGGATGCTCAACCACCCAGCGGGAGTCGATCCCCATGTGGTTGGGGACCATATCTGAGGCTAAGCGGATGCCTCTACTCCAAGCGCGCTGCCGTAAATTCTGGAAGGCTTCTTCACCACCCAGGTCACCGGCGATTTGATAATCAAGTAATGAATAAGCAGATGCCACAGCCTCCGGATTGCCACGCAACTGCTTAATTCGCTTGGAGGCTGAGCTGCGTTCCCATAATCCGATCAACCATAGACCAGTGAAACCCCAATGTGCTAATGTATCCAGCTCCTGGTCTGGAATTTGATCCAGATGTTGGATAGGTTCTTGGTAGCTCTTGGATATCTGATCGAGCCAGACATAAGCATTTTTCGCAATCAACACCAGGCTGGGCATCCAATCTTTGTCGGGACTGTATCGTTCCGGTTCACCCTCCATGCCGGAATATTCGTATACGCGAGAGGGTCCAGGACCCAAGAAGATTGCTTTTTCTTCCTCTTTTATCAGATCAAGGCTGCCTAAGAGACGAAATAGATATTTTCCCAAAAACGCGCCCCAACGCTGGCGAATGAATTCCAACTGGGCTGATAATGAATAAGGAGCATGGATAGCCGGACTGCGTAGCATATCCACTAAGTTTTGCTTATCAGGTCCAAAGTGTGGCTGAGTTTCAAAGAAGGTGTGTAACAAAGGAATTATTTTACTATATCCAGTTTCCTGAACAAGGCGGCTGTCATCAAATAATTCCTGAAATGGCGAAAAAGCTGGGTTCACGTTTGCAAGCCATAACAAAAGAAGCTCTTCTAAGGCAACTTGCCGATGAGATAAACCATCACTGTCTGCTTCTAAATAATCTGCCGGACTGATCCCATCACGGTAGACAGCCACTGGAGGAAATTCCTGCACGAATCGGAGCAAGGTCGCATCGATTGCATCTTTTCCAAGATTTCCATTTAACCAATCCAAAGCATCCTGCATAACCTTGGGATTGATTTGCTGCCGGTATTCTTGTACGACCAGATGCAGGATTTCATCGATTAAACCCATGGCGTTAATTTGCCCGGCACGTACCACTTTTTCGGGGAAATTTATCACGTCCCTCTTTTGGTTCATCTTCGTTGCAAAAAGCCGGGCTGCATGGAAATTTGCAAAAATGACATTACCGGTTAATCCGAATATGATTTCATCGAATTTATACCTGTCACGCGAATAGCGTGAGATATGGAATTCATAGGTTGGAATAAGGTCTGTGGACATTAGTCTCCTGTTCATGATTGTGGAAAAAATCAAAAAAACCTTAGGTCAAGGTAGAAATGAGATGCTTAGCTGAATTATTTTGCTTGGAATTCATGATACCCCGAATTATAAGTTATCCTGTATCATGGCGTAATGAGCAATCCAGGCTTTGATGGAATTCATTGACCAACTAATTGTAATACGATATAAATAAAACTATACCATTACAAGCTGTGGATATTCTTGAGATTATGATATTCAATACGATCGTTTCCGTAGATGAGCTGGTTTACCACCTTGATGACCCAGGCTGGGTTATCGTTGACAGCCGGTTTAAGCTTGCCGATCCAAATCAAGGCAGGTTCGATTATGAAACTGCCCACATCTCAGGCGCAGAATATGCCCATTTAAATGAAGATCTATCAGGACCCATTGTTAGAGGTGTCACAGGTAGGCACCCGTTACCGCAGGTTCAAAAAGCTGCCAAGTTTTTTTCCAGGCTTGGAATTGACTCAAGCGTTCAGGTAGTGGCATACGATGATATGGGTGGGGCGTTGGCGGCTGGCAGGGTATGGTGGTTGTTAAGGTGGCTTGGACATCAAGCTGTTGCGATTCTGGATGGCGGTTGGCAGAATTGGATGAAAAAGGGATTTTCGGTACGAAATGGCAACGAAACGCGAAAAGAATGCAAATTCATCCCTCATCTCCGAAACGACCTGATTGTCACCACTGAACAAGTGGATGTGATACGGAGAAATCCACATTACCGGTTGCTAGATTCTCGCTCTGAAGATCGATTTCGAGGCGAAAATGAGGTGATTGATCCTATTCCTGGACATATTCCAGGAGCAGTATCTGCAGCCTATACAGGGAATCTAAATACGGACGGGACTTTGCGCTCCAACGAATTATTAGCATCAAGATATCAGAAAATCATTGGGGATGTTCCCATCGAAAATGTGGTGTGCTATTGCGGGTCTGGTGTTACAGCAGCCCACGATATCCTGGCAATGATGGTTGCCGGGATGGGTGAAGCACGCCTCTATGCTGGTTCATATAGCGAGTGGATCACCGATCCAAAGCGACCGGTTGAGAAATAAAAACCTCCCCAAGGTTTCTTGCCTGGGGAGGTTAGAGTTCTACGTATCTTGAAAGCGCGAATCGTCTAGTTCTTTCTTTAACTTATCAGCGTCAGATTCACCATTAATCGGATTTTCTGCCTGTGCCTGAGCCAGCTCAGCTGCTTCAGCTTTACGTAATTCATCGATTGAGAGGCGAGGAATGTATGACCATTTACCACAATAGGGACAGCGATCGATTTTCTTAAACCCTACATTGAGCCACCAGAGACGAAGAGGGAATGGTCGATTGCACTTGGGGCAAATCGTGCCACCGCCAACCCCATATTTACGAGGTGTTCCCGGCGGTGTGGAAGGTATTTTTCCTTTACTTAAGATAAGCGGGATAAAAACTGCGAGAAGTGCGATCAAAATGATCAACAAAATAACCGGTAGCACAATTTTTATGACCATATCCATGCCGGATCCAGCAGGGACAAATTCAACCTGGATAGTATTTGAATTTATCTCGCTACCATCTGCTGTGATACCAACCGCACTCAGTTTGTGGATTCCTAATGGATAGGAATCGGTATTAAATTGTAGATTAAATGGTGATTGAGTGTCTTCTCCCATTTCGGTGGAATCGATCAGGAAGATTACTTTTACAAGGTCAGCAGGGGGATCTTTAATTTTCATTGAAAAAAGCCCCTGGATATCATTATTGAAACCACCATAACCAAAATCCCGACTTAACGTCAATTCAAGCTTGTTGGGTGATTGGGCGGAGGCAGTATTTGTGAAGACCAGGAATAATGCAATAAAAATTTTTATCACGGCAGATAGTTTTTGCATATGTAGATTTCCTTAATGGATGATCCGATTAATTACTGAGGATTATTTCCAGCGGGTCAGGATAGTCTCCCTTTGAAAGAGGCGTACAGCCAGGTAGACCATAAGCACATCTACCAACAGGAGAACAATGCACATGATCAAGATCAGCGTGCTGTTCAGGATGAATAAGCCAGCGATTTGCCCAAAGAATACCGCAAGTAATGGCAGGATGATTACTGCTGATAACTGCTCAGCCACACGTGGGTCATTAACCCTTGATGAAACCATGATACTGAAATTCACGGAGAGAACCGCCATGAGAGGACCTGCAATGAAAACTGCGATCAGCCACATGGGATCAAGTAAGGCGGAAGCAAGTGCCGATCCTCCGGTGATTATCAGCGTACCGATGGCAAAGATAGCAAAGCCGATCCATGTAGCGATAATGGCTGGGATGACCGAAGCCAGGTTTTTCCCGGCGAGCAATTCACTGGTGGATATCGGTGTAGCAAGCAATGGTTCGAGGCTACGGGTGGTTTTCTCTCCTACGATGGAGTAGGAAGCTATATTGACAGGGATAAATAAAGGTATCAACATGAACATGATCAGAAACTCACTTACTATGTAATACTGCATACACTGTCCAGCATTCATATTTGTCTTGCAGAACTGCTGAAATTGGGCAGGCAAATCAGCGTTAGCACTATTAGCAGCAGAACCACCCATCGAATATAAGATGATCAGGGGCAGGACGCTTAAAAACAAAGGCAGGAAGATCACAGAAAATAGCACCATTCGGTTTTTGAATACTTCAGCCCATTCTTTTCGAACGATCGTTTTTATCTTATTCATAGAAGTTTTCCATTATGGGAAATCGTGTTTCAGGCATTTTTTACCAGCTCTAGATAGACGTCTTCAAGTGAGTGCCTCAGCTCTCCAACGAATTGAATATCAGCACCGGCACCGACAAGTGTCCTGATGATTTCTGGATTGTGGATTTCAGGATCTTCAAGGCTAACGAGAAGCTTGTTCTCAATCACTTTAGCTTCGCGTACAAAAGGTAATAATTTAATAGAAGAAGCAATGCTTTCATCAGCCCTTGCAAGATGAAAGACAACCCTACGCCCAAATAATTGAGAGCGTAGATTGGCTGGAGTATCCAATACCAGCAGGTGGCTCTTGAAGACGCCAACGCGGTCGCATAGCCGATCAGCTTCATCCAGATTGTGTGTGCACAAAAAAATGGTGCGTCCTTCTTTTTGCAATTCGGTGATGAAATCGTGAACGAGGTGAGCTGCTTCAGGGTCCAGGGCAGCGGTAGGTTCATCCAGGAAGAGGATACGTGGCTCATGGAGTAATGCTCGGGCAATGGCAAGCTTTTGTTTCATACCTTTTGAAAATGTACCGGCTGCATCCATGCGTCTGTCCCATAAACCCAGCATGCGCAGATATTTTTCCACCTGCCCCTTGGGATCCTTGACTTCATAGAGATTGGCATAGATTTCAAGGTTAAATTCAGCGCTCAGGTTATCATACATCCCCGGGGTTTCAGTGAGAATACCGACACTCCGGCGAATTTCAGTATCCTGCTTACCGATTTGAAAACCATTGACGATAGCGGAGCCTGTAGTAGGTCCAATCAAGCTGGTGAGCATGCGGACCGTGGTGGTCTTGCCTGCACCATTTGGTCCAAGGAAACCGAACACCTCACCTTCGGACACTTCAAGGTTGAGATTGTCCACTGCCAGGGTGGTATTAAACTTTTTTGATAAGTTATCTGTCTTGATCATAGTTTGTATTCGATTCCATAGTTTTTATTACTTTGACTGTTAGGTTAGATTGAATAATTTTAACCTACTGATAGCGAGTCTTCTCCAGATTATCTGAGGTTTCTTCTACGGGAGTTGGAGTGAAGACGAGTGGTTCACCTACGTTTTGAGGGGGGAGGGGTGAGGTGGGTTCAGGTTCAGGCTGGCGAAGGGTAAAAATAATCGCTATATCCAGAATAACAGAAACAGCCAAAAATGCTTCTGCTGCATAGACACCCAATTGACTGGCGATAAAAACGATAGATGCATCCAAAATAGCGTGGTACAAAATAGCAATTCCAAGCCAGATATACATCAAGCGTGCTGGATTTCGGGTGAATACCTGCAGTACCAGGACAGACGCTGCAATATGGAAAGGCATCGTCAATGTACGTTCTAACGCACCCAGCAAGCTGTCATACCATGGAAGACTCCAATACATTTGGATCTGTTGACGGGCGATGCTTAATTTTTCAGGGGCAAGGTTGAGGTAGCTGAGATCCACATTTCTATAAGCCATAAGATTGATAAAGGTCAACATAACCAGAATTCCCAAAATGATCGATTCAATACCACCATGACCGGCACCAGCCAGGATGCCTTTCTTCCAGGAACGATCATTCTTCAACCACCAGCGGTACATCCCAAATCGGGATAATTCTTCAAAAATACCTGCACTGAGACCAAGCGAGATGGCAATGATTAGTGTGGCAGTAACCTCTGGAAGTGTTTCCTGGATATTTTCAAGCAGTGGATTTAGGATATATATATTAAATGGGAGATGTAATACCTGGGAAAAGATAAAGGTGGATGCACCGATAAGCCAGATTCTCCAGCCGAGTTGAAATTTATTGGTCAAGAAAATACCCAGAAGGATGGGCAAAGCAATCATCAAGAACCAATTTAGAAAATTGGCAATAGTGACCTGATCCATATTAAAAATTATACATTACTAAAGGATTTTTATCCTTCGCTTTGTATTGTTTAGTTGATATTGGTGATTAAGTGGTCAAATTCATTAATATACTGGTTAATGTTGGTATAATTTTTGTTACGGTTATATTGCGAATATTAATTATCATTAGCATGGAGGCTCCATGGGAGGTTTTTTGATGGAAAAGACTGAGTACCTGGATTTATTTAAACAGATGATCCTGATCCGCCTGGTAGAAGATCAGGCTTCAGCTTTGTACCAAAAAGGGAAAATTGGCGGATTTCTACACCTTTATATTGGCCAAGAGGCGGTCAGTACGGGCTTGATCTCGGCTCGACAGGAACAGGACCGTGTTATTACAGCTTATCGTGACCATGGTGTGGCTATTAATTGTGGAATTCCTCCCAAGGTGGTCATGGCTGAACTGCTTGGTAAAGCAACAGGCTGTTCAGAAGGGCGGGGTGGCTCGATGCACCTGGCAGATGTTACCAAGAACTTCTGGGGTGGACACGCCATCGTCGGCGCTCATCTACCAATCGCAGCTGGTCTTGCACTTGGTGATCGATACCAGGGAAACGATGCAGTAACCATCTGCATGTTTGGAGATGGTGCGACGAATATTGGATACTTCCATGAAGCGGTTAATCTATCGAAGGTTTGGAATTTATCCGTGTTGTGGGTGTGTGAAAACAACTTGTATGGTATGGGAACTGCAGTTGAACGTGCATCCGCTGTATCTGAGATCCGTCAGAAAGCTGAGGGATATAAAATACCCAATAGTCATGTGGATGGAATGGATTTAATAAAAGTACGCGAAGCTTCTCTAAAAGCTATCGAGAAAGTCCGGGTGAATAAAACACCCTATTTCCTTGAAATTGAAACCTACCGATTCCGGGGTCACTCCATGGGGGACCCGGAACGATACCGCACCTCTGATGAGGTAAGATGCTGGCAGGAAGAAGAAGATCCGATTGGTATTTACCATAAATATCTAGTAGAAAATAAAATTGCCAGCCGAGAAGATTTGGATCTGGTAGAAAAAGCCGCTGGACAAGAAGTGCAAGAGGCAGTGCAATTTGCTGAAAGCAGTCCTGAACCGCTTGGTGAGGATCTATTTAAACATGTATACGTGGAAACTGAATAAGGCGAGGTAGAGATGGCAAGAATCACAATGCGTGAAGCAATATCGAAGGCATTATGGGAAGAGATGGAACGCGACCCAAGTGTTTTTATCCTGGGTGAAGAGGTAGGCGTATGGGGTGGAAGCTATGCTGTTACAAAAGGCTTCTTCGACCATTTTGGACCAGAGCGGGTAAAAGATACGCCGATTGCCGAATCAGCCATCATTGGTGCTGCTATTGGAGCTGCTCTCACTGGTTTGCGACCTGTTGCCGAGTTAATGACAATCAACTTCGCATTCTCAGCATTTGACCATATTGTGAACCAGGCTGCCAAGCTGCACCATATGTTCGCCGGGCAAATGAAAGTACCGATGGTGATTCGCACTGTCAGTGGTGGAGGAAGGCAATTGGGAGCTACCCATTCACAAACGCCGGATGCGATTTTTGCCCATTTTCCAGGCTTGAAAGTTGTTGCCCCGGGCACGCCGGAAGACGCAAAAGGTCTATTAAAATCAGCGATCCGAATTGATGATCCAGTGCTATTCATTGAATCAGCCACCCTTTACCAGGTCAGAGGAGAAGTTCCCGAGGATGAGCAATTAATTCCAATCGGAAAATCTAAAATACAACGTCCTGGCAAGGATGTGACGGTTGTGACATACAGTAAAATGCTGGAAACCTCAATAAAAGCAGCTGATCTACTGGCCAAGGAAGGCATTGAAGTAGAAATCGTCGACTTGCGCACGTTACGACCTTTAGATATGGAACCGGTCATCGATTCGTTCAAGAAGACAAACCGTGCGGTAATTGTTGAGGAAGGATGGAAATCGTATGGGGTAGGAGCAGAAATCGCTTCCAGGATATACGAGGAGGCGTTTGATTTTATCGATGCACCCATCCAGCGCGTGGCACAGAAAGAAGTTCCACTTCCATACAACCAGGCATTGGAGCAGCTTGCACTCCCACAGGTGGAAGATGTAATTAGAGCGATCAGGGAGGTACTCTAATGGCTCAAACTGTAAACATGCCGAAGCTTGGATTCGATATGGCAGAAGGCACCCTGGTAAGGTGGGTTGCTAAAGAGGGTGATCAGGTTTCGAAAGGTGTAGTATTGGCTGAAATTGAAACCGATAAAGCCACCGTAGAGGTGGAATCCACCTATGATGGTGTGTTACTGCGCCAGCTTGTTCCACAAGGAACTATAGTTCCAGTAAACGATCCAATTGCTGTGATTGGTGAAGCAGGTGAAGAAATCAAAATAGGTGCTGCTGATCAAGTTAAAGAACAGTCACCAGTTGGTATAGGATTGAAAGAAGAGAATATACCCGTTATTTTGCCTGAACCAGGCCAGGCTCTTGAATTACCGGCAGCACCTATCTCCCAAGAAAAACCACATGCATCTCCTTTGGCCCGCTCGATGGCAGCAGATTTGGGCATTGACCTGCGCCTGGTGCATGGGACTGGTCCTGGAGGCAGGATTACCAAAAAGGACATCGTGTCCTTCCAACCAATGCAGCCTGTCTCACGGCTTGGTAAAACACCAAGCACACCCGCCAAACCATCTTTTGCAGCACCCAGGACTTTTATCCATGAAACCCGCACGGTGCCATTACCGAAGCTAAGGGCGGCTATTGGACGCAGGATGACGGAAGCAAAGCAGCAAGCACCTCACTTTTATGTGACGCATGATTATGATATTGGCGCATTGGTCGACCGACGAAAAGAGGTTAATTCCTTGTTAGCCGAGGAAGACAAATTATCCGTCAATGATTTTATTGTACGGGCGGTGGCACTGACATTATTAGACTATCCCAATTTAAATGCCTCACTGGATATACAAAAATCATCGGTAATCTTCCATGGAGGGATCAATGTTGGGGTAGCTGTTGCAGTGGAAAATGGATTACTCACGATTGTCAGCCGCGATACTGACCAAAAACCCATTTTTCAAATATCAGCCGAATTAAAAGGCATGGTAAAAAGGGCAAGGGAGGGAAAAGTTCGATCGGAAGATATTGAAGGTTCCACCTTCACTGTGAGCAACCTCGGGATGTTTGATGTGGATCAGTTCGTGGCAATCATCAATCCACCAGAAGCTGCTATCCTGGCAATTGGTTCTGCGAGGCAAGTTCCGGTAGTGGTGAATAACCAGATTCAAATTGGCACTCGGATGAAAGCAACCCTTTCTGTGGACCATCGCATCAGTGACGGTGCGGAGGGAGCCAGGTTTCTTCAGTCATTGGCGAAATATATTGAGGAACCATTAAGGTTGTTACTTTCAGTTTAGGAATTCGCCATCTTATTTTTGGATATTCTCTAGATCCTTAGAAAACTAATCTGGTGGCTGAGATGCCATAATGTTATCTAAGTAAATCAATTTTTATTTCTGTAGCGGAATTTCCCAATGAAATCCTTCGATTATGACCTTGGTTACCTTTCTGCAGGATCAGAAATCCTGGAGAGGTATTTGTTATCGGATGATGTTTTCTGGGCGATCAGTGCAAAATCACCTGTGGGTGAACCGGATTTTCCTCAATTGGCGCTCGATAACATGCTCCTGACGCAGGCAAGATTGGCAGGGCGACAATTATCTCCCGAGCAAACAAAGCGAGTCGAAGTGGTTATTTCCAACCTGGATTATTTTCGCGCAAAGTGGAGTGTTGCATGGGAGGGGAAAGCCAGCCAGTGCTATCAGGTTCGAGAGCGGATGTGGCAGAATTATATTTTAGAGTATCAGGATAACCAGCTTGAAAATGCTGACCGGTATCCGTATGAAGTGCGGACTAGAGTCATGCTTGAATTATTAAAACCTGAATTAGGGCGACAATTTCGAAAAGAAGTAGATGTGTTGCCAGACCTGGATGGTTATTTAAAAAGGATCCTGATGGCCGATCAATTCATTTGGGAGCCAGAAATCCAGGCAGGATTTCCAAAAAATGTATATTGGTTTTTGTATGGCAGGCTTCCTTCCAAGATCAACAATCGATGAATTAGCGGTGGATGATCAACGGAAAATCATGGGGAAAAGCATTGCGCATAGGCGTATTGTTTACACAATGGGGTTATACTGAATATCCATAAGAATGGTTTCATTAAGGCAGGAATTCGAATTTAGGGAGCTATAGACTGAACGCAGACTAACAGCTCTCGAATTAAACCCTCAGGTTCGTTTTTGGTAATAGCGATGACAGGTTGCCGCAATCCATCTTGAAGTGATTTATCAACTTGTAGGATTTTTACTTTGGATACCAAAGCTGGATCAGTGCTAGATATGATCGATTCAGGGACATATCCAATGGCATTGGGATCATTTGAGATTGCCTGAAGCATTGCATCAGGATCTGGAGCCAACCTTGCTTCAGTCGTAATTGGATAGGATTGTAATACAGCCTGATCAAAGCACTTACGGACAGCCTCCTCCGCTGGAAAAACCCATACCTGGATTGGCTGACCCGAATCTCCATCCCAGCTTTTTGTCGCACCAGAAAAAATAGACTGAAGATCGCTTCTCGACAGTTGGGATAAATCGCGTTCCTGATTATAAATAATAGCGATTTGCTCCCAACCGATCTGAGAGAGCGTTGAATTATAAACACTTTCTGATGACTCACCCAATTGTAAAACCACAGACTTCGGATTGATATTCATATCGACGATTGGAGATGGATTATAGTAGAGCGCGATGAGGGGATTCTTGGAAGCACAGGTATATATTTTATCTGCCCAGGGTGAAAGAGATGGTGGGAAGATAACTTGAATTGGTTCTGGTGTTGGGGCAGGGGTACTTAACTCAGGTGCGCTGCAGGATACCAAAAATATAATCAGCAAAACGTACAACAATCGCTTCATAATCAGGAGCGTAGAATTGATGTGATAAGGACAACAAAAGCTAAAGCAACACAATATATGGCGAAGGGGAATAAACGCCGGGTAACCAGGTAGGTTAATAACCAACGAATAGTAAAGTAGCCAACAACAGCAGATGTAATGAAGCCAACAATCAATGTGGGGATTTGCGCTGAAAATTCTGGTAATTGGATCAAGTCAACAATGGCCAATGTGCCTGCACCTAGCATCACTGGGATAGACATGAGAAATGAAAATCTCGCTGCTGATGGACGTTGCAGATTACGGATCATCCCTCCGCTGATGGTTGAACCAGAACGAGAGATGCCAGGCAGAAGAGAAATTACCTGAAATAATCCGATGATAAAGGCGTCCAGCCATGAGATGGCTTCAATTTGCCGAATTCTTTTACCAAAAATCTCCGCTATTACCAATAGTGCTGCAGTACCGAATAAAAGAACTCCAGTGGCAATTGGGCTACTGAAGACATGTTCGATTTGATTTTTAAAAAGCACCCCTGCGAATATAGCTGGGATGGTTGCAAGCACCAATACCCAACCCAGGCGTGAGGCAGGCTCAGAAAACGGCTTTCGATGAATAAGACCGTTGATAACACCGATGAGAATGCGGTAAAGATCTTTCCAGAAAAAAACGATGACCGCCAACAGCGTTCCTAGCTGGACCAAGACATCAAAAATAAAGGCTTCCTGGGCAGGTATTTCCCAGCCCAGTAGATATGGTGTAATCACGAGGTGAGCCGAGCTAGATATGGGTAAGAACTCTGTCAAACCCTGGATGATCCCCAGAATTATGGATTGTAAAAGAGTCATGATGAACTTTCCCAGTTTTCCAAGAAGTTAGAAGCAAAATTCTGAAACCGATTTTGTTGGATCGCCAGGCGAATATCAGACATTAAAGATACGAGCGTATGGAGATTATGGATGGTTAATAAGGTGGAACCCAATATTTCTTTTGCCATAATTAAATGCCGCAAATAAGCGCGGGAGAAATTCCGGCAAGCATAACAAGGACAACCATCATAAATCGGTAAAGCATCAGAAGAGTATCTGGCATTGGCAATATTCATTCTTCCAGTGCGTGTGATCGCGACATGGTGTCGTGCCAGACGGGTTGGTAAAACACAATCGAATATGTCCACTCCTCGCAAGACACCATTGACAAGATCATCTGGAGATCCAACTCCCATTAAGTATCGAGGCTTATTTTCCGGTAAATTTGCATCCACCAACTCTAAAATTGTGTGGGTTTCTGATTTCGTTTCCCCAACAGATAATCCACCTATGGCATAACCAGGAAAGTCCAGTGAAGTTAGATAATCAACCGAACGTTTGCGAAGCTCAGGGTAAATTCCTCCTTGAATGATGCCGAACAATGCCTGGTCTTTTCGAGTCTTTGCTTTTAAGCAACGTTCTGCCCAGGTATGCGTATGTTCAAGGGAAACTTCATTATGATAAAGATCGTAGGGTGGGCTGCATTCATCAAAAGCCATAATGATGTCCGCCCCCAAGTTTTCCTGGATAGAAATGGCTTTTTCTGGGGTAATCCTGTGGGTGGAACCATCAATGTGGCTTTTAAAAGTTACGCCGTCTGCATCAATTTTCCGGTTATCGGCTAATGAAAATACCTGGAATCCCCCTGAATCGGTCAAGATTGGGCGATCCCAATGCATGAATTTGTGCAATCCACCCAGCCTGGCAATTAATTCATCACCAGGCCGCAGGTAAAGATGGTATGTATTTGCCAAAACCAGATTCGCATTGAGATCTACCAGTTGGGCAGGTGAGACTGATTTGACAGATGCTTGTGTTCCAACAGGAGCAAAGATGGGTGTCAGAAGATCCCCATGCGGAGTTGTAAATAAACCAGCGCGGGCTCGACCTTCTTTAGAAAGAATTTCGAATTGGAAGCTGTTGCTCATCACGAAGGATGATTATAACCGATACGGTAGTGTTATAATTTTAGCATCGGGCGAAATACGATCTACTTATCAACCTGTAAATAGTGAACAACTGGTGCCTCCAGCGGGAGTTGTGTATTCGGGTTCAGCAAGAGGTTTACAGGATCAAAACAGGAGAAGAATATGCAAATATATGATCTACCGGGTCCGAAAGGAAAAGCGATTATCGAACGGGATTCAGCTGTAATCTCACCTTCATATGCACGTGCCTATCCATTTGTAATGGATCATGGCAAAGGGTCAGAAGTTTGGGATGTGGATGGGAACAGATTCTTGGATTTTGCGGCGGGGATTGCAGTTACTGCAACAGGTCACTGCCATCCAAAGGTTGTCCAATCGATTAAAGATCAGTCCGAAAAATTTCTCCATATTTCTGCAGATTTTTATCATGATTCCTGGGTCACCTTGGGTGAGCGATTGGACCAAATTGCTCCATTTAAGGAAGACGCAGTCTCATTTATGACCAATTCAGGCACCGAAAGTGTTGAAGCAGCGATTAAATTGGCTCGTTATCATACGGGTGCAAGTCAGTTCATAGGATTTCTTGGTGCCTTTCATGGCCGAACCTTGGGTTCTTTAAGCTTCACTGCCAGTAAACCTTTATACCACGAAGGTTTTTACCCTCTCATGAACGGGGTTGTTCATGTCCCCTATCCGGATCCATATCGACCCGTGTTTAATCAAAAACCTGGTGAGGATTATGGCGAAACTGTCGTGAGGTATATTGAAGACCAAGTACTTGGGAAATTATTACCTGCAGAGGATGTTGCAGGTCTTTTGGTGGAATCTATACAAGGTGAGGGGGGTTATGTTATACCGTCCCCAGGTTTTTTCCCAGCCCTGCGAGATATGTGTGACCGACATGATATATTGCTCATTGTTGATGAAGTTCAATCCGGTATGGGTCGCACGGGAAAATGGTGGGCGATTGAACACTTTGGAATTGAACCGGATATTGTTTGTGTGGGGAAGGGGATTGCATCCGGTATCCCGCTCGGTGCGATTATTGCCAGGAAAAGCATTGTAACCTGGCCGCTTGGTTCTCATGGGAATACCTATGGAGGCAATCCAATTGCTTGTGCTGCCGCATTAGCTACTTTAGATCTGATCCAGGATGAATATTTACAAAATGCCCAAGACGTTGGTGAATATGCAATTGATGCATTAAATGAAATTGCAACAAGGCATCCATCGATTGGTCAAGTCCGTGGAATTGGTTTAATGATCGGGGTAGAATTTGTCAAGAATAAGCAGAGCAAAGAACCTGCCCATGATTTAAGCGAGCGAGTTGTTCAAAGAGCTTTTGAACGTGGTTTATTGAGTTTAGGATGTGGCAAAAGCACGATAAGGATCTCACCGCCACTCAGCATCACTAAAAGTGAGTTAGACGATGGCTTTGAGATTTTCGAGGAATCGATCACATTAGCCGAAAAGGAATTCCAAATTTCTAATGTTACCTGATTTTCGCGTTCGACAACGCGATTATTTATTGGAAATCAGCCGTGCATTAACCCAGGAGCTTGATTTAGATAAGCTCCTGGGGCGCATTCTATACATCTCTGCAGAAATGCTAGCTGGTCAGGGAGGATTGATTGCTTTACGTTCCGAAAAAGGTGGCTGGAAGGTAGCAACGAGTCTGGGTATTCCGGCAAGCCTGGCGCGGTATTTGGAACCATTACTGGCTGAAATTCCAGATAATGAAGATCCTGCCCGGTTCGAGCTGCCCGAAGTCAACCGCCTTCTCCAAAATATAGCCCGAACAGTCGGTTTAGGTCTCTTCACGGGGGTAGGTTTACCTTTGATCACGCGTGAGAAAGTGATTGGGGTGATCTTTGTGTTTCGAAATTATGCGGGGATTTTTTCATCCAATGACCGAGCACTTTTACAGGACTTCGCCAATCAGGCAGCTATCGCAGTTGATAATGCCCAACTTTACCAGCAGGTTAGGCAGGAAAAACAACGCATGGATGCTTTGTTGGATTCTGCTGCGGATGGGATCTTGATCATATCACCAGCGCATATTATCACACGTGCAAACCCAGCCTTCGCTCGCATGTTGGAAGAACCAATTGAAAATATTGCCGGTAAATCACACGAAGAGGCGATCAATTTAACCTGCCACGAAGATATGCTTACACTGGAACAGGCAGAAGCTGGAGGGTGGCCGCTTACCCCAAATGCGACATTGTACGTAGAAGGTGACCTGCAACGGATTTCTGGGGTATCTCTACCAGTTGGAATAACCTACGCACCGCTTGTATCACTTGAAGGTAATTTACTAAATATCATTGCGACTGTGCGGGATATTACCAGATTTAGGGAAGCGGAGGAGTTAAAAAGCACTTTTATTTCTGTAATCAGCCACGAATTGAAGACACCCGTTGCTCTCATCAAAGGGTATGTAGGGACACTGAGGCGCGAGGATGCAAATTGGGATCGCGAAATTGTTAAGGACAGTCTAGCTGTGATTGAAGACGAAGCTGACCGGCTTACTGGATTGATCGAGAATCTTCTGGATGCATCTCGTTTACAAGCAGGTGGTCTTTCATTAAACTTATCGGATGTAGCTTTAGATGCAGTTGCTGACACGATTGCCAAGCGATTCCAGATCCAATCCTCGATCCATAAAATCAGCGTGGATTTCCCGCCTAATTTTCCGATCATAACTGGAGATGAAACAAGATTGGAGCAAGTGCTTGCAAACCTGATTTCCAATGGGATTAAATATTCACCCCAAGGGGGGGAAATTGTCATCAGTGGACAGGTTCGCCCGTCGAATGTGATTATCTGCGTCAGTGATTCTGGTCCTGGGGTAGCGCCAGAGGACATTCCCCACATATTTGATCGCTTTTATCGATCCTCAAACGCCAAACGAACCACCAAAGGTGCAGGTTTAGGTTTATACTTGGCCCGGGCAGTAATTGAAGCCCATGGTGGTCGAATTTGGGTGGATCCGCAACCTGGTAATGGAGCGCGGATTTGTTTTTCCATCCCTAGAAATTAAACCACCTCGTATCATCAAAATTTGATAGATAACTGCCCAATAAGACTTTATGGGCATATCCATTAGGAGAGATTCATGCCAAAAACACGTATTAATTGCCCAAACTGCCGACAACCGATGATGGCAGACATCGACCAATTATTAGATGTTGGTCAAGATCAAACAGCCAAACAAAAAATTCTTGCAGGTTCATTTAATATTGCTGCGTGCCCAAATTGCGGTTACCAGGGCATGATTGCCACTCCACTTGTCTATCATGATCCCAACAAAGACTTGTTGTTGACTTATTTTCCTCCAGAGCTTGGATTACCGATCAATGAGCAAGAAAGAATCATAGGTCCATTGATCACCAGGATAACCAACAGTCTGCCGCAAGAAAAGAGAAAAGCATACCTGCTCCAGCCTCAGTCCATGTTGACCTTACAGACGATGGTTGAACGTATCTTAGCCGCTGACGGAATCACGAAAGAGATGATCCAGGCACAACAGGACCGGATGAATTTGTTACAGAGGCTGATGAGTGCCTCCGATGAGAATATTGATGAAATCACGATTAAGGAAGATGCGTTATTTGATAGTGATTTTTATAACCTCTTAAATCGGCTGATTGAGGCATCTGCTGTTAATGGAGACCAGGAATCCGCCCGAAAGCTGGGTGAATTACAAAAGAAATTATTACCAAAGACGACTTTTGGACGTCAGATCCAGGAACAATCTAAAGATGTTGAGGCCGCGATCCAACAAATACAATCAGCTGGCCAATCATTGACTCGTGAGAAGCTACTCGAGATGGTTATCAAAGCACCAAATGACACCCAACTGAGTGTTCTGGTAAGTTTAGGCAGACCTGGAATGGATTATGAGTTCTTTACGATGCTTAGCGACCGGATTGATCGGGCGCGAGGGGATGGCAGAGAAAGATTAATTAAGCTGCGCGATCAATTGCTTGAGATGACACAAGCCATCGATAAGCAAATGCAAGAAAGACATTTACAGGCAAAGAAAAATATAACCACCATTTCACAAGCAAAAGAAATTAAAGAAACCATGCTGCAAAATCTGGCTCTTGTGGATGAGTTTTTTGTTCAAGCATTCAATGAAGAAATGGATGCAGCACGTAAAGCTGGTGATCTCGAAAAGATCAGTAAACTAAAGCAAATTGAAGAGGTGGTTGAAAAAGCCAGCGCTCCTCCACCCGAGGTAGCATTGATCCAGGAGTTATTGGAAGCAGTTGACTCTGAAACTGAATTGCATAAAAAAATAGAGCAACATAAAGCAGAGATTACGCCGGAGTTTATAGATATTTTGTCAAATTTGGTGGCAAGGACAGAAGCGGAAGATGATATTGAGCTAAAGAACCGTCTAAATCTGATTTATAGCACAGTCCTCCGGTTCTCAATGTCTGCTAATCTAAAATAAAAAAACGGCTGGTGGTTGAATAAGCACCGGCCGTTTTAATCATTTATATAATTTGGGGGTTATCGAGTCTTAATCCATGACCGCGTACTGTGATCAGAAATTGATGTGAAGAATTAATCGTTGCCAGGCGATCTCGCAGACGTCTAATCAATGCATCCAAGGCTTGCTCTGAGATGCCGGTCACATCATTTTTTCCCCAAACTGCCTGGATTAACTCAGCACGGGTAACTACTCGGTCTGGATTATCTGATAATAATTCCAAGAGCTGATACTGGGAGACTGATAGTGGGGGAAGTAGCTCATCGTTACCAATCCAGACACGACGTGAACGTTTATCTAGGCGTAGTAATCTTGGTGTTGCTTTAGCCTCATTGGTAAGTGTAGAAGGAATTTCTAATGGAATAGTAGAATCTGAGCTCAAATAAAGAAATTGTTGAGCGAATGCTATTTGGATTACATCCCCATCCTGGAGGATAACTGGTTCGGATATCTTCTGCCCATTTACATGGGTTCCATTTTTGCTCCCCAGGTCTTCCAATTGAATTGTATGCGCTAAATTTATAAACCTTGCATGATAGCGGGAGACCTGACGATTTTGAATGATAACCTGGCAAGAATCATCCCGACCGATGATAATATCTGCTTTCAAAGACCATCGCATTCCATTCAAAGGCCCTGCTTGGGCAAGCAATGACGGATAATCCTCGTTGTCCAGTGTCATTTTCATCTACATCATTCCGATGTATCGCAATATATCATATCGTTTGAGATTAATAAATATACCACAGCTTTAATTTTGGATATAAATTGGCAGATCTCGGTTGGTAAGGTTTACTATCACTGCCGAGCTTGCGTTAAGTAAATTTGGCGGTGTAATCAATATTTCGTTGCCCCAAACGCCAGCACCAACGGCGAGAATGGTTTTACACATTAAATCATGATCCAAAAAGGAACGGAAGCCATCGGGTTGCCAAGAAAATGGAGGAATAGAACCGATTTGGTACCCAGTGATGCGAATAACAGTCTCTGGACTTGCAAGCTGAATATTTCGGGAGCCAACTACTTTTTTAAGGTAACCAGACACAACATTCTTGTTACCACCAACCATTACAAGTATTTGTTCTTCCTTATCCGTACTAAATATTAGAGTTTTTACGGTCTGGTTTTCTTGTAATCCCAAGATCGCTGCCACATTTGCTGCTCCTTTTTGGGTGCTTGGAGGGAATGATTTAACGGCGTAAGGGATACCTCTGCGTATAAGAAAGGAATGTGAAGGAAGCATTTGTTTAATTATAACGTTTATTAAATAAACGCGATTCGAGTCTCAATACTTTTATACAAATTCCAACCAAAGGTATAATATCATTATCCGTAACGCCAACGGACAAAAAGAAGATGCCGACGCCCTTAAAAGCAGGAGAAGTCCTGAGAAATCGCTATAAAATTCGCCGGATTATCGGTCACGGGGGCATGGGCAGTATATACCTCGCGGATGATCTCCGCCTTGAGGGGCGGCAATGTGCATTAAAGGAAGTTGAACATGACCGTACATTGCCCCAGGAGGTTGTTAGTCAAGCCCGTGATCAATTCCTTCGTGAAGCGACGGTTTTAGCGCGCCTGGACCACCCCAATCTGCCTAAAGTATCTGATTTCTTTTCCATTGGTCCTCGGGATTATTTAGCGATGGATTTTGTTCCGGGGAATGATTTACGTACTCTAATGATGGAGGCGCGACAGCGGGGCGAGTTTTTACCTGAAGCTGAGGTGATTTCATGGGCAAACCAACTCGCCGATGCATTAACCTACCTGCACAATCAAACGCCGCCAATTTTACACCGGGATATTAAACCCAGCAATTTGAAAGTGACCCCAAGTGGGTTGATCAAGCTTGTTGATTTTGGTCTGGTTAAACTACTGGCATCGGAAGAAATGACCATCACAATTCTGCAGGGGCGAGGAACAGCTTTATATACACCTTTGGAACAATATGGCGGAGATACGGGACATACCGACCGGCGTAGTGATATTTATGCTTTTGGGGCTACCTTATATCATCTGCTCACCAATCAAGCGCCGATTGAAGCACGGGAAAGATTTTTACATCCTGAAAGTTTAGTACCGCCACGGCAAATAAATCCAGAGGTTAATATTCGCACAGAAAAAGCAATTTTATGGGCGATGAACTTACATCCTGATGAACGTCCCCAGGATATTGAATCATTTCAACAGGCATTAATTGGTAATTGGATACCACCCATACGGCCGGTTGGGAAATCTCAACCCCCTTCTTTGAGGCTGATATTTTCTGCTACTTACGAAAGAATATTACTCTGGGTAGCGGCGGGGCTTCTGGTTTTGAGTCTTCTGATTACCCTGACTCGTTAAGATCAGACCTGATTGGTTTTTCGATAATCGACATAATGCCAAATTAAAACAGCTCCGACACCGATTGCAGAACCAATTATCGAAAATAATACGATACTCCAGGTACCCAGGTTTTGGATCATAGTATCACTTCCAGGCATGTTGATTGCCAAATATATATAGGTTAGCATTCCACCAATAATGGGAAGTAAAGCAGCACGTACACCCCAGCGCAATCCACGTTTTGTATTGATTATCCAATAATTCGCACTGCTAATAATTCCGATTACGAGAAGAGCAGCTATCCAATCACCAAAATCTATACTTCCCTGGTCGGGTACCGTTATTGGAACGGGAGACATGGTCGGGGTTGGAAATGAGGTATTTGTTGGAATAATGGTAGGTGTAGATGTTGACGTAGGTATTGGAGTGGGAGGTAGGGGTGTTGTTGTAACCAATTCAGGGGGGATTTCTATATTTATTACATCTGAGGTTACTGCCTGACCACTCTCCGCCTGAATATTAATTTCCCCAGATTGGTCGATTACCAGGATCCCTTGAGCGATACCTTGTTGGGTTTGAGACTCAACCACCTGCGCTGGTACACTCTCGGCATCATGATAAAGGACGAAACGAACGATGGTGCCATCAGGTACCTGGTTGCCATTATGATCAACAATGATGCCTGTTTCAATGGATATGGTGTCTCCGACTCGTAGAGGTTCGGCGGTTGGGGTCGCACCGGGGGTTTGGGTGGTCTCGCCAAGTGAATCGACAGGAGGTGTGGTAAAGATATGAATCACCTGATTTGGATCGGGTGAGGTCGCCTCAAGAATCTCATATCCGATACCTGGTACAGATACAGGCAGGTGACCTGATGGTTGTATTTCATGAAACAGGATTCTGGCAGCAATATCGATAAAAGAGCTGGATCGACTATAGAGTGCATAATATGCAGTTAGTTTAGAGATATCGGTTGCATCCAGCGCATAGGGTTCGCTTAAGGCAAACACGATCAGATTCTTGCCTTGGATGAGATCGGGACGTAAGTCGAGAAATTGTAATAATGCTTGAGAGTTGGGGATATTCGTGGATACGGTATCCATGGCAAACACAATCCAATCGGCTTGACGCAAATCATTCTCGATTTGTAGCACACCGGTCCCTGCATTGAGCATATCTGAAAGCTCTTGAAAGCTATATGAAATAAGGTTATTCGGAATAACCTGACCGCTTCCACTATAAAGGCGGATCACAGCATTTTCAAGTGCATCAACTTCAAAAGTGTATTGCTGCCGGCATGTACTGCACTGCTGGAACACTTTTGAATCGCTGATAAAAACAATGTGCTCCTCGCGAGTTGGAGGTGAAGGAAGTGCAATATTGAGTTCATCAATGGAGGGACTGATGAGCGTGGCAGATTGTTGGGCAACATTGAAAGTAATCTGGCTGTATAAACCTATCGTGTTTAGACTATCCTCATTTGGTAAAGCGTTTGAGACCACAAAGGAGTTGCCATAGATCCGATATTTAAGGGTCAGAATGCGTAATACAGATTGGTCAACACGCTGAGCAAAAGCTGGATCTTCCCTATATTTCTGTGCAAAAAATCCAAGTGTTCGAATATATGATGTGTACTCATCTGGATCACCGCTTGAGAGATAGTTATCCATATAAAGCAGATCATTTCCAGCAAGAAAGGCATCGCGGGCTACCAGCGGACCATTGAAGGTTTGGTCGCTAGGGTCGTAGAAGCGGCGTACTGCACGGCTTCCAAGATTATCACTAATCATTACCCCACCATTTTGTCTCCAAGAATCAAATGGTGGTAAAGAAATGAGTTGAGCAAACGCCTGAGGGTCGAAACTTACAGGTCTAGTTGTCGCCCTGATATTTCCTTGAAAACCTTGATAACGAACGTGAGAAACAAGCAGGGCATCGGTTACCGATTGAGGATCCGCTGCATTGCCAGTAACAGAAAAAAATGGAGCCAAATCAATTTGCTTTAATTGTTCCAGTGACGAACGGACAGTCGCTACTTCTTCTTCAGGTAATCGATCAGAACCACCGAAACCAGGAAAATGCTTAGCTGCCACAACCATCTTGCCATTACTTCCTTGGTGAACACCTGATATATAAGCCTGCCCTAATGCGCCAACCCAAAATGGATCGCCTCCAAAAGCTCTGACTCCCAGATCGTCTCCACTTTCTGCATTTGGAACTTCCAATACATCCAATGATGGTCCAAGTAATAGGTTGAAACCCAAAGTGGAGAGCTCACTGCCAATGACCCCACCAACTTCCTGGCTATATTCGGTATTCCAGGTTGCGCCGATGGCCATCGCACTTGGTAGGGTGGTCATTCCATTCAGGATTTGATCATATGGATATCCATCGCCTTCCTGAGATACTCCAATAAATAACGGAATATACACTGGGGTAAATGCTTCCAATGTTTCTGGATTGGTTTGCTGCTCTTGAGATGCAGCATATTCATTACGCTGCAGCTGTCCTGTCAGGCTCTGGGTAATTTCTAGTGTTCGATCAGAACCAACAAAATTATCGTTTGCCGCATTAAGGATCACTCCACCTAGGTGATAGTTGACAATCAAATCATAGATTTGGGCACCCGTGGTAGAACCTACGCCTGCTTCTGGACCGTAAAAAGTAATTAAGAACAGTTGACCTACCCGTTCTTCAGGGGTTAATGTATCCAATAATATCTGTGCTCGTTCAGAACTTGAGGCAGTCTGGGCAGATGGAGCAGCCTGACCTATCGATAAAGGGAGGATAAGGAAGATTATTTGAGCACATAGGAGGAGCTTATGAAAAATGGATTTCATGGTGGTCTAAGATCAATTCATTAATATATATTGTTTTTCAGCAATAATAATCTTTTGTATTAACTCACGCCTTCCAGCACCACTCAGGGTCTCAAGGCGACGAATATTCATCGGATCGATTATATTGCGAAGAAGATTGATTTCATCTAGGGTCGGTAAAACAGTCTCCATAACATTATTTGATATCTCAAAACTAAATCCTGTATGGGCCTGGATGGTTTCGATAGTTACTCCTGGATGGAATGAGGTTAATCTCATTGTTCCATTTGCATAGTCGAACTGCCCTAGATCGGAGATGAGATATTGCGGACCATCACCATGTTTTCGAGCGGAATTATGCCCGAGTCCAGAACAAAAGTCAAGCTGGGTAACAAAGGTAACCCTTGAGTGTCTTGGTACATATAACATTACATCATTCAGGTAAGTTGTCACATCTGGTATGCCACCAGATCCAGGTAATCTTAACCTGGGATGGTAGAAATCTTTACCGAAGGCAATATTATTGAAATTACCCTTCGGGTCAACCTGAGCAGGGCGGAAAAACTCCAGAGGTCGTAAAGATGGTAACACTTCACTAACTGCCCTGGCGAAGCCGATATTAACAAGAGAGCGATCGAGCCATAAGCGTTCAATATGGCTTAAGCTTAATGGTGCTGGATGCCGGCATATACCCTGACCAATGGCGGATGCAAAATAAATATTAGGAGCATGGGTATGACGGGCAAGCAGGTACGCTGCAGCAACTAAAGGTGTTGCAATTCCTTGGGCTACTAATTCGCCATCTCTAACCTGGCGTGCCATGCACACAACCATAATTTCATCAGGTGTGATCTCCATTAATTTAATCCCTTAAAAGATCCAACTGCATTGTCATTCACGATTTCAGTGTGGTCTATGGGGTTAATATTCCCACCTGTTATTACGACTACTGCTGGTCTGACCATATTTCGGTTTGAAAGAATAGCTGCCAAGGGGGCAGCAGCCGATCCTTCAATGCGCTCATGGTATACATTCCATGCGTGTTTGATTGCTTTTTTTATCTCATCTTCACTGACCAACACAATATCATTCACGAGACTCATGACCATAGGGATGGTGACAGCTCCTTCTTCAACAGGACCTGCCAAGCCATCTGCAAGGCTGGGGAGTTCTACCACCCCAGTTTGTGTTCCATGATGAAATATATTATGTAGAAATGGTGATGCTTCCGATTGCACAGCCACTAATCCAGGTCGCGGTACGATATTTTGGATCGCACATCCGATCCCTGATACTAAGCCTCCACCTCCAGCTGGAACTACCCACAGCTTAGGCAATGGGTCTGGATGATCATTTAACACTTCCAACCCCAGAGTTCCCTGACCGGCAATCACCATTCCATCATTATATGGTGAGATCCAGGTGGAAATTGTGGTCCGGGCATATTCAATACCAGCAAGTTCAGCTTCTGCATACCCGCCAGGAACCAAATGTATTTCTGCTCCAAGCTCGCGCATGGATTGAACTTTGTTAGAAGTCGCATGTTCAGAAGCAAATACGACAACCGAAGCCTGCATAAGCTTTCCTGCAAACGCAACACCCTGACCATGGTTTCCAGCCGAGGCTGTCACCAGTCCACGTTCAAGCTCCCAGTTTTGGAGGGACAGTATTTTATTAATTGCTCCGCGAATTTTAAAAGAACCAGTTACTTGATAGTTTTCCCACTTAAAATAAAGATCATTTGCTGAATCATACGTTAATGGGGTTTTATTAATATACGGAGCAATTCGCTGATACGCTTGTTCAAGCCAGATTGAAGGAATCATGGGCGTATTCAGTTGATTTCAGCGATAACTTTTTGGGCCATAAGCGGGTCCGCAGTGAAAATTCCATCCACACCATCCTTAAATAATTTCCGCATATCTTCAGGACGGTTAACGGTGAATGCATGAACTCTGGATTTGATTCGATGAGCAGCATTGACCAAAACTGGTGTGACATCCTGGTAGTTGGGATGTAAAGCGAAAAGTGGACCTAATCGTACCAACCTTGAACGGAGGGTGAGACTTGCCAAACCCGGAATAGTTATTAATCCAAGCGTGATCTCTGGTAAGAGCGATCGGGCGCGGATCAATGCTATTAAATTGAATGATGACAATATGACACTTGATTGTAATGCGTACTTCTTCACGAGCTCGATCACTCGATCTGGTAAATCATCGGTTGGAGATGTGTAATTTTTTAATTCCACATTGATCAGGATCTGTTGACCGACAGTTTCAAAGACTTCCGCCAGGGTTGGAATCCTTTCCAATTGGTATATTGGATCGAACTTGGTGCCCGCATCCAAATATTTCAATTCAGACAGGTTCAATGATTTTATACGCCCCGTCCCATTGGTAGTGCGGTCGACTGTGTCATCATGAAGCACGACCACCTGCCCATCAGCAGTGAGTGTTGCATCCAACTCAATCGCATCGGCATGTTGTTTTACAGCCAGTTTGAACGATGCTAGTGTGTTTTCTGGCGCATATGCACTTGAACCCCGATGGGCGAAAATTGCGGGTCTTTTTAAATCAAAATAGTTTACGATGTTCTGTTGGTCTGCCATTATCAGGAATTACAGCTCAACAAAGTAAGCGCTGGCTGCCCTATCGAGTAAGTCATGAGTCATAGCAGGCTCAACCGTTAGATAACGGGCAATATCCAGAATTTGATCGCATAAATCACGCGGGTGTGAGGAGCGCAACTTACGCGCCCGCTTGATGTACCATTCCTGGAGAAGATATGCCAAGCCTTCATCAATATACTGAACGCCTTTGGCTGCGGCAACGCGTTTGAAGATCTCACGGTAATCATCAAAGGTTGGATCACCTAGCTCAATTTTATGCCTTAATCGTCGTAGGAAAGCCTCATCAACGAGGTCGCGGGGTGGTAAATTTGTAGAAAATACAACCAGGACATCAAATGGTATCTCAATCTTGCGACCTGTGTGTAATGTCATGAAATCTATTCGATTTTCAAGAGGCACGATCCAGCGGTTTAATAAATCTCGCGGACGGACTAATTGTCTTCCAAAATCATCGATAAGCAAAATCCCACCGTTTGCTTTTATTTGGAATGGAGCCTCATAATATTTGTGGACATCATCAAATACCAAATCCAATCCGGCTAAAGTTAATTCACCTCCGACCACAATGAAGGGACGTCGGATTCGAACCCAGCGTAAATCCCTGCGACCATTCGTTTTTGTTCCTGTGCTGCTTGATCCTGTAGTATCCTCAGTTGACAATTGATGATTAACGGAGTCATACATTTTAATGACTTGACCATCGATAAAGATTGCATACGGGATATACATGCTCTCGTGCAAGATCATATTTCCAATTGCTCGAGCGACACTTGTTTTACCATTCCCAGGTGGTCCGTATAGAAAGATGGATGTTCCGGAGTTAACTGCAGGACCAATACGCTGATAGGTTGGTTCATCGAGAACCAGATGTGAAAGGCCCTGGTGAATTGAACGATTTGTTACCGTCGGCCGACCTTGAGCTTGGCGCAGAACTGACTCGTTATACACCTGGATTGGAACAGGCGCTGGTCCTGCATATTGGCTTCTTTCCAATGCTTCACGAGCCCGATCACTACCTGCACCAGTGATAGCGTACAAATAAGCTCCTTCACCTAACCCCATTTGTGAGGTCTTTACCTCAACAAATTTATCGCGTTTGGCTGATTCTAAGAGCTGGTCGACAATTCCGGTGAACGGCAATGCCATTTCTTCTGCAACTTTAAAGCCAGTAAGATATCCCTGGAAGTATAAGATTTTTAAGGCGAGATCCTGAAGCCAAAGGGCTGACAAACCCGTATCTTCAACTCTTTGAAGAATGGGAGGGGTAAACACACCACTACCGGCCCCAATGATTGGTCTAGCACGTGAAGCTGCATCCATTGATATACCTCCTGTTTAAATCGGCATAAAACATGAATCTTAGATGATTATAGCATGGCAAGCAATATTTATCGAAAACACCTCCGTTAATTATAGGATAAAATTACGTTGAGGATATAAATATTGATGAAATTATCTGTGATTATTCCTGTATATAACGAGGCAAAAACCATCAGCGAGTTAATTCACCGAGTGATGGCGACAGGTTTGGCTGATGAAATCCTGGTAGTTGATGATGGATCCACGGATGGTACACGAGAGATTTTAACCAAACTTGTGGATAGTGGTACTGTAAAAGCCATTTATCATGATTCAAATCAAGGCAAAGGGAAAGCTGTGCGCACCGGGTTTCAGAATGCCAGTGGTGATTTGTTTATTATTCAAGATGCCGATCTAGAATATGACCCTCGGGAATATCCAATTTTGTTGCGGCCAATACAAGAGGGCATTGCCGATGTTGTGTACGGATCGAGATTTCTTGGTGCAGGTCGCAGGCCGGCGTTGTTTTGGAATATGGTTGCCAATAAGATCCTGACGCTTGCCACAAATATTCTTTACAACAATATCCTTACCGACATGGAAACGGGATACAAACTATTCCGTCGAGAGGTCGTGGAAAACATGACATTACATGCGCATGGTTTTGAGTTTGAACCGGAGTTTACCGCTAAAATTCTTAAAAGCAAGGCTCGCATTTACGAAGTTCCAATAACATTTAATCCACGTGATTACTCGGAGGGAAAAAAAATTAAGATGAAGGATGCCTTTATCGCCATGTGGACATTGTTTAAATATCGAATTGTAGACTGAGTTTTGGAGAATCCTACTTAATGGATGGTCGGATATCTCTAACATTTAACTGTAGAGACACTTGACCATTAAATTCGTTGAGTTCAAATGTATACATGAGGTCGACATAGGGGGGTAGCTGAGCGATCCAGTGACCTTGACGAAAAGCAATTGCATCGTAAGTTATATTCCCATCAGTAACTGATAATTTCAAATGCGAACCATCACTGCCAATTGCTCTTTGGCGGGTAACTTTTAATCCACTGGACATAAATATAGGTGCGGGATTACCCATGCCTGTTGGCTGTAACCATTCAAGATATTTCAGCAATTCGGGTTTCAGTTCAGAGAGCGGAAGCTCTGCCTCTGCAAAGATTTTTGGTCTCAAGTCCTTATCCATAAGTTGTTGTGCGGCGATCTTCCGCATTTTTTCGATCAAAATGGGAAGGAGTTCGTTTTGAACAGTAAACCCTGCAGCAGCAGCATGACCTCCATGATGCTCGAGTAAATCTTTACATTGGTCCAATGCTTGAGTGATATGGAATTCCGGGATGCTTCTGCAGGAAGCACGGGTGTAATTGTCTCCGGTATTGGCGATGATCGATGGGCGATAATATTGTTCAGTTAGCCTGGATGCGGCAAGCCCGACTACACCAGGATTGAACGTCGGATCTGCTGCAAAAAGGAGAAGGGGGATTTGGTCATCCGCCTGGATCATTAATTCCGCCTTTGTCTGGATATCGCGGGTGATCTTTTGTCGGTCGCGGTTTTGGATCTCCAACCATTGTGCAAGCTGACCTACTTCTCTTATATCTTGAGAAGTAAGCAGTTGAAAAGAAGCCAAGGCAGACTCCAACCTGCCAGAGGCATTCAATCTTGGAGCCAGGGCAAAACTGATATCGGTTGTGGATATCCGGGATGCAGTCAACCCTGAAACCCCAATCAATGCCATTAATCCCTGTCGGTGAGGTATGCGAATGAATTCCATACCCGCACGAACGAGTGATCGATTTTCACCAGTGATCGGAACCAGGTCTGCGACCGTGCCAAGGGCGACCAGATCCAGGTACTCTCGAGGGTCGAGTGGATTATCTTGAGATTGGAAAAGGAGTTCGATGAGTTTATAAGCCAATCCAACACCAGCAAGATTTTTATCCGGGTAACTATCTCCGGGTTGCTTTGGATTTATTATTGCAAAAGCCGGAGGAAGATTATCAAGAGGATAATGATGATCCGTAATAATTAAATCCATCCCAATTGAACTGGAATAGTCAGCCTCATCCCAGGATCGGATACCGCAATCAACCGTAATAATTAAATTTGTTCCTTGCTCATGGAGAGTTTGTAATGCTTCCAGGTTCAAACCATATCCCTCATCAAACCGATTCGGAATATATTCTCTGACCTCAGCTCCCAAGGATTTCAAAGCCAAAACTAATAAGGCTGTGGCGGTTACACCATCTGCATCATAATCACCGTACACCACAATATTCTGACGATTTTTTATGGCGAAATTGATCCTACTTATGGCTTTCGGTAGATCGAGTAAATCATTCGGATCAGAACCAGAAGGAGTTTGTGCTTCCAGGAAGGCCTGGGCTTGTTCATGGGTTCGATACCCGCGATTAAATAATATTTGACGAAGTATTTGCGGATAACCACTCAATGCTTGAACAGCTTCAGGAGGAGGGGGTGGTGCCACCTCCCAACGTTTTGTGATTATTGGCATGGTGAAGGAGCATCCAATGTTTGGGCAAGAACTAAGCCACCCATCAATCCAACTTGATCCCCCAAGGTGCATGGGGTAAGAGTCAACCCTTCCAGATATTTGGGAGAAATGACATGCTCGATCATCGCTTCTCTGATTGGGGAAAAGATTGCCTCACCGCACTGGGATACACCCCCTCCGATGATAACGATGCTTGGATTAAATACATGAAGCATATCCGCAATTGCGATTCCCAGGTATGTGCCGGCTCGAGCCAATGCATCCTGGGATAGTTTATCCCCCTGGTTAGCCGCAGTGGCTACTTCTTTTGCGGTAATTTGCTTATTTTCAGATAATGAAGACTTAACACCAGACTTTAATTCTTGTTTTACCCAACGAGCAATCGCCGGTCCTGATGTGACTGCTTCCAGATGACCTCGTTTACCACATCCACAGAGAGGTCCATCGGGGACCACCGTGATATGGCCAAGCTCTGCAGCAAGTCCATGATAACCAAGCAATAATTGGTCGTTAATAATAACCCCAGCTCCGATGCCTGTGCTAACGGTAATATAAACCAGGTGATGATGACCAATCCCTGCGCCATAACGCCATTCCCCAAGTGCTGCCAGGTTAGCGTCATTACCTATCGCAACTGGAATATTGAAATGATCCTGGATCAACTTTTTAAGCGGTAGATTCGTCCAACCAGGGATATTAGGCGCTTCATATATAATCCCTTCATAGGGTTCACATGGACCAGGGGCAGCAACAGCAATTGCTGCAATTTCCTCATTAACAGGAATGATCGATTCGATCAATTTGATCAAACGCTCGTGGGGTGATTCTTGCCCTTGGGTCAGAATCCTTTTTATCATGGTTGGTTTATGGCTTTGGATTGGGAAACATGCCACGCGGATATGGGTACCCCCAACGTCAGCAACGATGTAGTTTCCAGCCATGCAGCAAAGTATAGCATAATTTATTGTTGACGAGATATCTAAAGACTGCTATCATCTACGTTTGGAATGGCTAAGAATAATAGTCCACGGTCTAGTAAATCGTGGAAACAATTTTTAAATCAACTACGATGGCTTGTTCCTGGTATAGGGATCAAGCGTTGGATCGTATTAATATTAATGGGCACCACCCTTTTAGGTGTTGGTTTAGCGATAATCGTTCTGGAAGTATATCGAACCGCGCCTGATACCTGGTGGCTGCCGGTTTTATCATTTGCATCATTACGAATCCTTAGCCGCCCTCTCCGATTCTTGATCTTTGGTGGGATTGGTGCAGGATTAATTCTAACTGGAATATGGGGTCTCAATCGAGCACTTTTAGCCCCGTATCGCCGGACTGGAAAAACGGTTATTGATGACCTTGCAGAGCATCGGAAAAGAGACCGTGGCCCACGAATTGTTTCTATTGGGGGTGGGCATGGACTTTCAACCCTTTTGCGTGGCTTAAAAATCTATAGCTATAATATCACAGCGGTTGTGACAGTCGCTGACGATGGAGGCTCATCAGGTCGGTTGCGCAGGTCGCAAGGAATTCCGCCTCCTGGTGATATTCGTAATTGTTTAGCAGCCTTATCAAACGATGAGGCATTAATGACCCAGCTATTCCAATACCGGTTTTCAGAAGGAAATCCAGAGCTGGACGGGCATCCATTTGGTAACTTATTTATCAGTGCACTTTCGGAGATCACAGGCAGTTTTGAAGAAGCTGTTGTTGAATCGGGCAGAGTCCTGGCAGTTCAAGGAAGGGTTCTTCCAGCAACTTTACATAATGTACGCTTACTCGCAGATATTCAGCTGCCCCAAAGTAATGGTGAAGTAAGAATAGAAGGCGAGAGCATCATCCCTAAATTCCCAGGAGATATTCAAAGAGTTTGGCTAGAGCCCAGCAATCCGGCTGCATATCCACTCGTTATACAAGCTATCCTGGCATCAGATATTATTGTGATCGGACCTGGCAGCTTGTTTACAAGCATTTTGCCTAATTTACTTGTGCCTGATATCGTGGCTGCAATTAGGGCAAGTCGGGCGTTAAAACTCTATATATGCAATGTGGCAACTCAATTCGGAGAAACTGAAGGTTACAGCTGTGAACAGCATATCAAGGTCATCACAGAACATGTCGGTGAATCCATTTTTGATATCGTAATCGTAAATAATCAATTTGAAGGAGAATTATCCCCAGGAATCGAATGGGTGAGGACAATTCCAGGAACAGAGAGTGTGTATCCCTTTTATAGCGCAGATTTAATAGATAATATCCAGCCTTGGAGGCATGATTCAACAAAACTCGCCAAGGTAATCATGGATTTATATCAAGAACGAACGGGTCCTCTGGTAGAATAATCAATTGAAAAATCTAATTTTTCAACCACAGTAGTTTGACAAGAATTTTGTCCTGCTGAATATAATCTTGTACGGAGGTAAAAATGTCAGTAAAAGTAGGTATTAATGGATTTGGAAGAATAGGACGACAGGTATTAAAAGCTATACGGGATTACTATCCTAATGACTTGGAAGTAGTGGCCTTTAATGATATCGGTGATCTGCCAACCATGGCACATCTTCTCAAGTATGATAGCAATTATGGCCGATTCGACGGTACTGTCGAGATTAAAGATGGCGTCCTATACATAGATGGGAAGGAAGTGAAAGTTTACAAGGAAACCGACCCATCCAACATCCCCTGGAGCTCACTTGGAGTGGAAATCGTTGTTGAAAGTACGGGATTGTTTACCATTAAGAGTGATGGCGTTAACAAAAAAGGCAAACTTGTGAAAGGGGCCGAGAATCACATCACCAAAGGCGGCGCAAAAAAGGTCATCATTTCATCACCTGCCGAAGGAGAGGATTTAACGGTGGTTTTGGGTGTGAATGAGAAGATGTATGATCCCAAGACTCATCATGTTCTCTCGAACGCCTCCTGTACTACGAATGGTCTTGCCCCTGCAGTGAAAGTCGTACATGATAAATATAAGATAGTAAAGGGTTTCATGACCACGATTCACGCGTATACAAATGACCAGAAAATCCTCGATCTTCCCCACAGTGATTTGCGTCGCGCCCGCGCGGCAGCCTTGAGTATAATTCCTACAACGACGGGTGCTGCTAAGGCAATCAGCCTGGTGATCCCGGATCTCAAAGGAAAGATGGACGGTTATGCCTTGCGCGTTCCCACACCTACGGTATCGGTGATTGATTTAACAGTTGAATTGGAAGTCAGTACAACAACCGATGAGCTACGGCAATCATTCCGTGATGCTGCTGCCGGCCCATTAAAAGGGATTTTACAAGCAGTTGACGAACCCCTTGTGAGTATCGATTTCAAGGGAGATCCACATAGCTCTTCTGTGGATTTGCCATTTACAATGGTATTAGGTAAGGAAAAAAATAATTTTGCCAAGATTGTAGCCTGGTATGACAATGAATGGGGTTATTCCGTCCGCACGGCAGATCTGGCTGCTTTACTGGCGAAGTCTCTATAAGAAATAGAAAGCGGATATGTCACAACATATCCGCTTTCTTACCATTCTATTTTGGAGTGACTATGTTCAATAAGAAATCGGTTACCGATATTGATGTGAAGGGAAAAAGAGTCCTGGTGCGCGTGGACTATAACGTCCCAATCAAGGATGACAAGATTACTGATGATACCCGAATTGTTGCAGCTATGCCGACCTTAGAGTATCTGTTGGAACATGGTGCTGCGGTGATTCTATTTTCCCATCTTGGTCGTCCGAAGGGTGGACCAGATCCGAAATATTCCCTGAAACCCGTTGCAGCCCATCTTAGTGGATTATTAGGAAAACCAGTTGCATTTGCTAACGATTGTGTGGGACCAGTAGCTGAAGCTGCATCCAAGGCACTTAAACCAGGTGATGTTCTTGTTCTGGAAAATACCCGCTTCCATCCGGAAGAGGAAAAAAATGATGCGGAGCTGGCTAAGAAAATGGCATCACTGGCAGATATCTATGTAAATGATGCCTTTGGTTCTGCCCATCGTGCACATGCTTCGACGGAAGGTGTTGCCCACTTTCTACCTGCAGTAGCAGGTTTTTTAATGGAAAAGGAAATTCAATATCTTGGGCAAGCGATCGCTAATCCAAAACGTCCATTTGTCGCAATTTTGGGCGGGGCAAAAATAAGTGACAAGATCGGAGTCATCCGAAATTTGCTGATCAAAGCCGATCATGTCTTAATCGGGGGAGGGATGGCAAATACATTTTTTAAAGCCCAGGGGTTTAAAGTCGGAGATTCGTTATGTGAAGAAGAGGCTCTTGAGACAGCACACCAGTTACTCCAGTCAGGGACATCTCGTCTCCACCTGCCGACTGATGTGGTGATTGGTGATCGGTTTGACGCTGAAGCTGAAAAGAAGGTTATGGGGTTAGGTAATGTGCCGGATGGCTGGCGTATTCTTGACATTGGTCCCGAATCTGTTGCCAGCTTTGGTAAAACAATCGCTGGCGCTGGAACAATTGTCTGGAATGGTCCAATGGGCGTTTTTGAATTTCCACGCTTCGCAGAGGGAACGTTTGAGATTGCAAAGGCGGTTGCTGCCAGTCAGGCAGTATCGATCATTGGAGGCGGTGATTCGGTGGCAGCGATCAATCAAGCAGGATTAGCGAATGAAATCACCCACATTTCCACCGGTGGTGGTGCTTCGCTAGAAATGCTGGAAGGTCTTGACTTACCCGGGCTGGTGGCTTTACAAGATAAATAACAAAATATTAACTGCATCTCCCCAAGACGAAGATTTATTTGAGGAGATGCAGTTCTATCAAATGATAATTCTCCCAAGGGCTAACTATTAATTTAATATATTTATCATATTATTTTTTTGGTGTTTCCAAGGATAATTTAATATATCAATTTATAAATCGACTAAAATATTCAAGATCTACTCATGATATATCCATATTTCGAGTGATAAAAGAGGTGTGTATGCGTCGTCCATTGGTGGCTGGAAATTGGAAAATGTTCAAGACCGCATCAGAAGCACGGGTGTTGATGTCGGAATTATTATCCGGTTTGACTGAGATTGAAGGTGTTGATATCGTTATCTGCCCACCCTATACTTCAATTCTACCGATTGCTGCTATATTGGAAGGAACAAGCATTGGTATTGGTGCTCAGAATATGCACTGGGAAGAATCAGGGGCTTTTACGGGTGAGATTTCACCACCCATGCTGGCGGAATTTTGTAAATATGTGATTATCGGTCATTCTGAACGCCGGTTATACTTTGGAGAAACTGATCAAAATGTGAACCTAAAAGTTAAATCTGCGTTGAACCATGGGCTGATACCCATTTTTTGTGTTGGCGAGACGTTATCAGAGAACGAAGCCGGAATCACCCAGGAAGTTGTAACCCGCCAGCTAAAAGCAGGATTGGAGGGTATCGATTCAACTATAATTCCTTCAGTGATTATTGCTTACGAGCCTGTATGGGCGATAGGAACCGGCCGTGCAGCTACCACGGAAGACGCCAATCATGTCATCGCAAATATAATAAGAAATCTGTTGAGTCAAGCGTACGGGGAAATTTTATCTCAAGAAGTACGGATTTTATATGGCGGCTCGGTGAAAGCAAGTAATGCCGGCGAATTTTTCAAGCAAGGTGATATTGATGGTGCATTAGTTGGAGGTGCCAGCTTAAAACCAAGTGAATTTATCCCGATCGTAAAGGCTGCTGCTGGTTAATGGATCAAGTTGGTATACAGAGTTTGTTTTACCTGATATTGCTTCTGATTCCACTTGTCTACCTCCCAAGATTCTTACAACGTGAAATTCAATCCATTTTCCTACTTATTACTCACCAACCAGATGTATCAACTGTATTATTTTCCTTGTTGTTTTTTCCCGGTATTTTGCTTCATGAAACAAGCCATTATCTGATGGCTCATCTATTAGGTGTTAAAACTGGAAGGTTTTCCCTGATTCCTAAAAAAGTAGGCGACGGGAAGCTTCAACTTGGATATGTAGAGACTGCAACCACGGATTTTGTTAGAGATGCTTTGATCGGTGCAGCCCCATTGCTAGCAGGTGGGTTGTTTGTGGGAGTAATAGGCATAACCCGTTTAGATTTAAATACCCTGTGGGAAAATCTGATTTTTGAACAGGCAAGTTCATTTCGTTTGATATTTATTACTATCTCAGAACAGCCTGATTTTTGGTTATGGTTTTATCTAGTTTTTACTGTAAGCAGCACGATGATGCCATCCTCATCAGACAGGCAAGCCTGGCTACCACTTATTACTGTGATTATAATCATATCTGGATTCGTTCTTCTTATCGGAGCAGGACCGTGGGTCTTCTCGAAAATTGACATAATCATTCAATCAGCAATGGATGCGATGATGATCGTTTTTGGTATCACGATATTTATCCATTTTTTGTTATTGCCGCCCGCATGGCTGGTGAGGAAACTGCTTTCACGAATATCGGGCTATCAAGTGGTATGATGAATTATCGATTTATTTCAATAACTCATTTATGTGCATAAATTGCCTTAAAAGTTTTGGTATGATTAGGTAATTAATAAAATAAGCAAGCTTTGATGAGTTCGTATAAGGAGAAGTGCGAAATTATGGCATTGCATTGGTACGCTTTGCGGAGTAAACCTCGAAAAGAAGATGTCGCCTGGAAACAAGTAAACGAGCGTGGATTTGAGGTGTTTTATCCACGCCTGCGTGTCAATCCGGTAAATCCGAGATCGCGAAAGTACCATCCATATTTTCCAGGTTACCTCTTTATTCGCGCAGATGTTGATGAAGTTGGATTATCCACTTTCCAATGGCTGCCTCATACAACCGGTTTGGTCAGCTTTGGAGGTGAGCCCTCACCCGTACCTGATAACCTCATCTATGCAATCCGCCAACGGGTTGAGGAAATTGCAAAAGCGGGCGGTGAGGTGTTTGATGGTTTACATAAAGGAGATGCAGTACGAATCACCTATGGTCCTTTTGACGGGTATGAAGCGATTTTTGATATTAGACTTCCCGGGACAGAAAGGGTAAGGGTATTACTGCAGTTTTTAAGTAACCGCTATGTTCCAATAGAGCTGGACGCCAGTCATCTGCAAGCAAAAAAGTAATCGTAATTATCTGTTTTTATATTGATCTCAAGCTGATGGATAATTTTATTTATTGAAACCAAGATTATCCTTTGACGCTTTTACGAATGATTTTCCATGGATACAGTTATTAGCTAAAGGTCTATTGAAATTATGCCTCAATTTTCTAGTAAAACACAAGTATATATAATAAACTGACTTTATAATATTCAATGATGTTATCCATATTGATCGTGTGTACAGCAAATATATGTCGATCGCCTATGGCAGAGGCGATCCTTAAGGATTTAGTCTCCAAACGACCCGTTGCAACCGAATGGCACATTGAATCAGCAGGCACATGGGCAGGTACTGGATACAAGGCTGCAGAATTATCACAATATGTGATGCAAATGATGGGAATGGACATCGGCACCCACCGATCCCAACCCGTTAGCCTGGACTTAGTTAAAAGATTTGATTTGATCTTGACAATGGAGAATAATCATAAAGAGGGAATGATTGCTGAATTTAGAGGGTATACCGACCGGATCTTCATGATCAGCGAAATGGTTGGATCAACAATGAATATTTCAGATCCAATAGGAGGTGAATTGGAAGACTATGTGGATACAGCCAATATTCTCAAACGAATATTAACTGAAGGGCTTGAGCGGATTTATCAACTTGCGATTGTTAATAAAGATCGTCGTGAGAGCACCCGGTGAGGGTGGATAACCTGGATTACCTTAGAATCACTCTTTCTTTGCCTCAAATAAGTGAAAATTGTTTCCCCTCTCAATAGTTTATTATTAATAGAATACACACAATGATCGGCATTCAAGTCAATGATCAAAAACTATGCAAGTTATACTCCCAGAAACTATTTTTGGTGGATGGGGTTCTCTTATTAAGAACTCCCACCGGTAAAAAGGTTCAATTTTGGTAAATGATAATGAGAATCTAACCCTTAACCGGGCAGTCCAGGGAGATCATGAGGCATTCGGCAAGTTGTATGAAGAATATGTCGAACGGATCTTTAACTATGTCTATTACCGAACTGGGAACCAACACGACGCTGAAGATCTAACAGCCAGGGTTTTCTTCAGGGCAATGCGCAGGATACCCCAGTACCAGGAACGAGGCTTACCTGTATCTGCCTGGTTATATCGGATTGCCCATAACCTGGTTGCCAACTGGCATCGTGACCGTGGAAGACGGCCAGAGATTTCCTTAGATGAAGGGTATACAGGAATCCCTCATTCTGAACATCCTGAAATTACCTTATTGCATATAGAGGAACAGGATCATCTATTACGGATAATTCGAGATTTACCTGCGGATAGACAGCAATTGATCATTTTAAAATTTGTTGAGCATATGTCAAATTCTGAAATTGGCCTAATCATGGGTAAAACGGAAGGAGCAGTTAAAAGTCTTTATCATCGCACACTACTCTCCCTACGAGTTGAAATGAATCCGTTATCTACAGAGGAACAGCTTGAACCAAAAGGAAATATGTAATGTTGAGGATTGTCATGGATGGCGCGGGAGATATCCCAGAGGATTGGTTATCAAAATATGATATTCAGGTTATACCCATTAATATTCACTTTAACAATAAGATATTTCGCCAGGGTGTTGATCTGAGCAATGATGATTTTTATCATCTGGTGGAAACAACGGGTGTGATTCCCAAGACATCACAACCCACACCGCAACAGTTTGTGGAATTTTATACGCGGATTGCCCAGGCGAGTGATACGATCCTGTCATTGCATGTTACCAGCAAATTGTCCGGTACCTATAACTCTGCGGTATTAGCGGCTAAAGAATTAAAAAATAAACTTACTATTATCCCTTTTGATTCCGGTTCCGGTTCTGCAGCAATTGGTTTCATGTGTAAAGAGATCCGCCAACTTGATAATTCCGGGGCAACAATACAGTCAATTTTATCCCGTTTGAATGATATCCGTCAAAGAATAAATATTGTGCTGACCCTGGATACATTGGAATATGCACGGCTCAGTGGTCGGGTTAAAGCCCTTCCGGCTGCTTTGGCGGCTTTAGTTAAAATAAAGCCGATCATTATATTAAAAGATGGAGTACTGGATATGCGGGAAAAAGTACGAACCCGCCAAAGCGCAATAGATCGAGTTATAGAAATTATTCATGAGCGAGTTAATGATCAGCTCATCAATGTTGCTGTAGTCCACTCGCAATCGCTTGAAAACGCCAAGGATCTCATGAATAGAGTTCGTCAGACCTTTCATACGAATGAATTGATATTGTCTGACTTGTCGATTGGGATAGCAGCAAATTTAGGACCAGGAACGATCGGAATTGTTGCTTACGAAGTGGCTTAATTTTTAGAAAACAGGAATACGATTAACGCTATGGGAAAAAAACGCAACCAATATCGTAGTGACCTACTCGATATTGAAACTATCTTACAATCGAGTCTCAAACCTGTTTCCCCGCGACCTGAATTTATCCAGAACTTACAAAGGGGATTGATGGATTATACATTTCCACAAATCGAATCATCTGATATTGAATTAAAGAAGATAATTCTATTCGGTATTGTCGGACTTACAAGCTTGGTATTTATTCTTTCGCTATGGGTGCGGATCATTGTTGTGATCATTAGTACTTTAGGGATGATCCAATCTTCAAAACAAAAAAAGACCGAAAACCCGGGATAAATGCCATTTTAAGACGATTTATTTTCATCCAACAACCTGAGCCTTGTGATTATTGTACTGGCTCAGGTTATTTTTTATAGGGATCATTCTTCACTTCGAATACCTGGAGCGAGGTATTGAACAGGCAAATAAGGTTTTAATTGTTCTGCTACATTGTCTTTCATTATGTTACCAGAGATATGAAGTAAGGTATCACTATAATCAACATCGATCCCCATGCTGGCCAGGCAGGGATAATGATGGTGATCCATACCTGCCTGGTATTCAGCAATATCGATGGACATCCCCACCAATTTTTGAGAGACATAACGTGCACATCCGCAAACAGCGTCTCGTTTAACCTCAACAGAAATTATGGTTCGTCGTAGACGGTCAACCTGGATTAAGAATTCTGGCTTACCAAAATATCTGGCAAATTCTGCAATAAGGGGACTATTATGTTCAATATGTTGACGCCTTGTTACCCAATAGTCTGTTTCTGTTAAAGAGCACAGTGGTTTGGGAGTTGCACAGAAGACATCCATTTTTTCTAACCATCCTCGTAATTGCCTGGCTAATCCCCTTGGGAGGCTATTTTCATTATCGATGGCAGCTATTACAGCCTTGGCTCCCGTCATTTTTGCCATATCCGGGATCAACTCTGCGACACCTTTATGTTCAGCAAATGAAAGGATCAGGTCCGCCTCAGGTAATTCCTTGGGAAGAAAATCTTCTGGATAGTCAATCACCAACGGGAAGAAAACCGGTGCCCTCCATTGGTTAATGATCCAATGGTCAGGAGCGAATTGAATAATGTTCGCCAGATGCCTGGTCCCGTAATCGCTATTGATGATGGCAAGGATGCGCATTGTCAATTTGGTGTCTCCAACAATAAATTCTTTGCCAACCATTGTGCATCATCGATTAGGTCGATATTTTCCGGCAATTTATGATCATTATCTACTTTTAGTAAAAAATGGCTGGCGATGTCTTGATATTTTTTATCTACATGGGGAAGGGAGATGAAAACTGTCAAACGCTCGATGGCGCTGACGCTCTGATTATGATAGCCTTGGCGGGAAAGATACTCCCGAATGAGGATACCTGCCGCGCGGCGCGCGCACACCCGCGCTAGTCCTTCATTCCCAGTCCGTAAGGCAGAGAAGGCATGTTCGATTTCGTAGGTATATTCATTTCTCCAGTTTTCTACCATTTGCATGGCAAAATTTTACCATTCCTTGACCATAATTCATTGCCTCGATACAATGAGTTATATGAATAGTTGATTAGGGTAATAACAAAATGAGCCGCGACCTTCGAAAATATGCCAAGCAGACCAATATAAGACTTATCATCGGATTTCTCCTGGTGTTATTTGTAATCGGTGATGGATTGATATACCTGTTTATAGGACAGGGGGCAGCAATTATGGGTTTTATCTGCTTATTAGCAGGTTTAATACCTATAATTCTGGTTATTTTTGCATTGTGGATCATTGAATGGGTCGCCCACCGAAATAACCGGGAATAAATAAGGGCATGCCTGATAATTATGAAATTATTTCGATTAATAATATAGTCATGCGGATTCAAAAGCCTGTTGGAAAAGGCCCTTATCCTGTCTTGTTGATGCTTCATGGATGGACAGGCGATGAAAATTCAATGTGGATTTTCTCTCCCCGTCTGCTCAAGAATGCCATCTTGATCGCCCCAAGGGGTATTTATCAAACCAAAAGCTCTGGCTATAGCTGGCATGCAGATATCGCGATGCATTGGCCAAGAGTTGATGACTTTTCAACCAGCATGGAAGAGGTGATGAAGGCTATTTCCACAATTCAAATTCCAGAAGCGAATAATTCGGAGCTTCATATTATTGGTTTTAGCCAAGGCGCAGCTTTAGGGTATACGCTTGCTGTTATGAATCCTTTGAAGGTGACAACTTTGGTCGGGCTTTCTGGTTTTCTACCAGATGGAGTATCTAATTTATTAAAGCCCGACCATCTTAAAGGATTACCAGTATTTATTGCTCATGGAGCAGAGGATGATATAGTTCCGATCGAACGCGCCAGAATGAGTGTCGGTAGTTTACAAGATGCAGGAGCGGCAGTTGTTTATTGTGAAGATCAGGTTGGCCATAAATTAAGTGCAAAATGCTTCCGTGGATTGGAAGCATTTTATCAGAAATTAAATTGTTGAGTTTCTCTATAGAATGTTATAGTATCTTGCTCATCATGCCTGCAACAGCCTGATATACTGGCGATTCATTTCCCAGATCAACCAGGGGTTTCCCAGTGAATTCATATCTGCTTAATTCCATATCAGCAGTCACTGTTCCTAGAAGAGGTATGCCTAATTTTTCAATTTCTGTTTGAAGTGCAGATGGCAATTCTCCCGGTAAACGATTGATAATCAGATATGCGTTTTCGATACGGATATCCATCTCATTTCGGAAGGAAGAAATCCGTTCTGCGGCCACAATCCCTCGCTGGGTCGGGTCGCTAACGATCAATAAGTGCTGTACATCACGTGTGGTCCTTCGGCTTAGATGTTCCATTCCTGCCTCGTTATCAATCACAATGTACCTATAATTCTTACTAATCGAATCAATCACCTCACGCAGGTTGTGATTGACAGCGCAATAGCAACCGGTTCCTTCGGAACGCCCCATGGCGATCAGATCGAATGCCTCCCCCTCAGACAGTGAAGATCTAATCTTATGATCCAGGTAATCATGTTTGGAAATACCACCAGGCAGTGATCCCATGGCAGCACCTCCAATTACGAGTGAACTTTTCACCTGTGCGAGCATATCCTCACGGATGTCACCCACAGTCCAGTCCAAATCCAAGCCGAGAACCATATTTAAATTACTGCTTGGATCGGCATCGATTGCAAGGACAGGACCGGGTCTATTTTGAACCAGGTATTTGATCACCATAGCTGAAATGGTGGTCTTACCAACTCCACCTTTACCAGCAAGGGCAATGGTTATTGTCATTCCGTTGTACCTTTCACAAGCTGGTCATCCAGCGTTTGGGCCATGGATTGTGCAGATTGGCGTAAAGCTGGAACATGGTCGTAAACCGGAATACCAAGACGATCAGCTTCCTGAACACCCAGGTCTGCGGGCAGAAAACCTAACAAGGGTAATCCGGGTGTCTCGTTTTCAAGAAATGCTTTCTCATCTTCATTGCGTACTTTGTTACCCACCAACCAACACCGGGTAAGACCGATGTCATTCGCCAGCTGCTTAATCTGGCTGGCTGTTCCAAGGCTTCTGCGTGTGGGTTCTACAACAATGAGCATGGCATCCACAAAATCCACAGTCGCTCTCCCGAGGTGTTCTACCCCAGCATACATGTCCAGGATCAATACCTCGTCTTTGCGAAAAAGTAAATGCGTGAAAAGTGTTTTTAACATGGCAGCTTCCGGACAGATACACCCTGATCCTCCCAATTCCACGGATCCCATTTCAAGCAACCTGACGCCTTTATAGACGACACTGAAACGTTCGGGGATGTCATCAACCCGTGGGTTTAGGGTAAAAAAGCCACCTATGGTTCCGGGTTTTGCTCCAGTACGCTCCTCGATTAATGCGTCCATCTCTGCAATGGGATGAAGTTGGGAACGCAATGCATCGGGGAAGCCCAAGGCACCCGCTAAACAAGGTGATGGATCAGCATCTGCTGCAAGTACCTGACGACCTAAATCTGCATACACCTGGGCTAACAATGCTGCCAGGGTTGTTTTACCAACGCCACCTTTTCCGCTTATTGCGAGTTTCATAAAATCACCATAATTCCTTGAAGTGGAGCGAATTATAATCCATCGGTAGGATCACCTGTAGAAACCAAACCACGCCGGATTGCTTCTTCCCTTAAGACAAGCAGAATTTTTTCCAAATCTAACTCACGAACACAGGCATCATGAGCACAACGGAACACTTCATCTGACCAAAGGGTTCTGGAGGTGAATACTTCTTCGTCATTCATGATTACGAGCTGAATCAAACTATCCAGGGGAATATCCTGGTCGTGGCTATAATCACCACCGCATAGCTGACAACCACGGCAGCGGTTTATATCTTGCCCCGTTTTAGTAAGAATCAACCTGCGTAATGTCATGAAGAAAAATTACCGATAAAACAGAAGACACTTGTAAAAAAAGGTTATTGTTTTGGTGGAGAGGCGACCGGTGGAGTGAAGTCGGGAGGTAAAATACCTGCTTCAGTAACGATACGAGGCACAATTTCTTCCCAGCCTACTGCCATCAGATGAATGCCATTGACACCTTTCTTATGTTTAACAGCTTCGATAAGCTCAAGTGCAATTTGAACCCCTTCCTCTTCGGCTTTATCACCCGCAGCTTCCATTCGCTTAACAAGTTTATCTGGAATGGTTACCCCGGGGACTTCTTCATTCATATACTTGGCTACTTTTAAGCTCTTGAGCGGGGTAATACCAATTAGAATATAAACTTTATCCAAAATTCCACGTTTTTCCAGCGCTTCTAACCAATCGTCCAATCGATCAGGATCATAAACCAGATTGGTCTGGAAGAACTGCGCACCTGCATTTATTTTTTTATGCTCACGGATAGCCTGGATTCGTGGATTCGATGCATAGGGAGAGCCTGCTGCTCCGAGAAAATACTTGGGTGGGAATTTGATTGCTCGGCCATCCATATATATGCCCTCATCCCGCATACGCCGTAGGATCCAGAGCATATGGACGGAGTCCATATCGAGGATATCCATTTTTCCTTTCGGTATACTGGACATTTCCATGCTGTCACCCGACAGGCATAAAATATTCCGAACGCCCAATGCGTTCGAACCCAATATCTCAGCTTGCAAACCAATTCGCGTCCGATCACGGGCAGCGATTTGCATAACGGGCTCAGCGCCGGCTTGAACGGTCAGGGCACTGCAGGCCCAGGAAGACATGCGCGGTGAGGCCGAGGGGCAATCCGTGAAGTTAATTGCCGCTGAATATGGTTTAACAAGCTCAATATTTTTCAGAAGCTTGTTGGTCGCAACTGTCGCCGGTGGGGCAACTTCGGAAGTAACAACGAATTCACCGGCTTTCAAGCGCCGTTCTAGGTTGGACATTGGTTCGGTGTAGGCGGGTGGATGATATTCAGCATCACCATTCCACCATTCTGGTTGGCGAACCGGGCGGAAAACCGAGTCCCATGCGGTTTTTCGTTTCTCACCTCCGGAAATTACCCCACCGAAGAAATTTTTAGCACCTGTTTTCTTGATTTGGTGATAAACATCAGCCCAGGTTTCACCACCCGTCTTATCCCAATCCAAAGGTGGCAGGACTTCCATTAGCATCTCCTCGCGACCCATCCTGAAGGCGCGTTCGTAGATTTTGTACCAAACACATGGGCGGGTTTTATCTACATAGCAGTATTCGGTGGTTGAACCTCCGCAAGGACCATTTCTTTCACCTTTGGGGCATTCCATCGGGCAAATAAATGCAGTCTCCTGTAGCAAACAATTCCCACACATCCGGCATCCGAATAGCGGTCCCTTTATCACTCTTTCGACCGACTCCAAAACCCGTGTGCCATACGGTTCTCTCTTAAATGGATGATAAGGTGGCTGCCATCTTCTAGCAGGGGTAAATCCAGGCATATTAGTCCTCCAATGCGATAAAAATATATTAAATGGGGAGTGTATTTACTACCACTCCCCTCTTGAAATCTAAATTATAGTAATGGTAGAAGATATTCGTAAGCGCTCAATGTCGCTTTTGCACCTTCACCAACTGCCACCAAGACTTGTTCGGCATAAGTGTTCGTCACATCACCGGCAGCAAAGATACCGGGTACACTCGTATGGTTTCCACAATCAATGATGATTCTCTTCTGTTCATCTACCGCAACAAATTCGGATACAATCTGAGAATTTGGAACCAAAGCCATCTCAACGAAGGTACCATCCGCTTTCAGTTCCTTTGTTTTGCCTTGTTTATCTTTCACGATCAGGCTTGTGGCATAATCGTCACCTTTTACTTCGATGACCTGATGGCCTTCCAATATTGTGACATTGGGAGAGACCTTCAATTTTTCATTGACATTGGTCACCCTAAGCTGATCCGATGGGCAGACCAAGGTGACATGTTTGGCAACGGTGGCTAGTTCAGCGGTAGATCTCTGGGCCAGGTCGCCATCACCGATGACAACTGTTTCCTTATCAATGAATAATGGTGCATAGCTCAGAGCAGAATAGCACAGGCCGCGCATGATGAATTCTTTTTCACCTGGTACGTTCAATAACTGCTGGCGTGTCCCGGTTGCGATGATCACAGCCTTGGTTTCCAGGTCACCACCCCCACGAGTTTTCACAATGAAACCTTTTTCCTTGCGAATAATCTTATCCGCAGGTTCCATATGCCTGGCAAATTCCAGGTATTCGAGCTCACTTTTAAATTTATTGACGATTTCCAGACCTTTGATCACCTGATAATCCTCGACCCAGGGCAGGGCGAGGCGAAAATTTGTCTTTCCACCCAGATCCTTTGTGATAAGCAGGACGTTCAAGCGCTTGCGGATCGCATATATCGTAGCGGTCAAGCCTGCAGGTCCACCACCAACAACAATTAGATCATACATAATTCACCTCGTTGATATCCTCTCTACTATACCGGTGCTTCAGCAATGAAGCCATCTTTCATCATCA
>Ga0209254_10000050_pt1 | contig 68080 bp, 53 predicted proteins | sample FrelakmetDIP11DI_FD_187148 | JGI IMG/M metagenome (GOLD analysis project Ga0209254, IMG submission 187148) | Freshwater lake sediment microbial communities from the University of Notre Dame, USA, for methane emissions studies - DIP11 DI (SPAdes)... | ecosystem: Environmental > Aquatic >...
GCCGTTGCGCAGCAGCAGCACCACGTCTTCGAGCTCATCGGCGAGGCCGAGGTCGAGGTCGCCGTCGTTGTCGAAGTCGTAGAGCGAGCCGCAGGAGCCCGACTGCGGCGCGGGAATCTGTGCGGTGGCGGTGAAGACGCCGCTGCCGTTGTTGACCAGCACGTACCAGCGGGCGGCGGTGTAGCTCGAGAGCACCCAGTCGAGGTCGCCGTCGCCATCGAGGTCGCCGAGGTCGGTGGCGATGAGCGAACCGCCGAGCGTGCCGCCGGGCGCAATCGGCGCGCCCAGCGTGCCGGCGCCGGTGCCGAGCAGGATCCGGGCGGTGTTGGTGAAGCCGTTGGCGGTCGAGACGTCGAGGTTGCCGTCGTTGTTGACGTCGCCGACCGCGATCATCCAGGGGCTGCCTTCGGCCGGTCCATTGAAGGTCCGGGTGAAGGTGCCGTTGCCGTTGCTGCGCAGGACATGGAGCTGGTTGTCGAAGGCGGTGCCCACGACCAGGTCGGTGAGGCCGTCGTTGTCCATGTCACCGGCTGCCAGCGGGTACTCGCCACTGCCGCCGGATTCGAAGGTCGTGGCCGGGCCGAACACGCCGCTGCCGTTGTTGAGCATGAGCGAGAGGTTGTTGCTGCCGTTGCTGGCGATGACGATGTCGAGGTCGGCATCGCCGTCGACGTCCAGCGCTGCCAGCCCGTGCGGCGAATTGCCCACGGCGATCGACTGCTGCGGCTGGAAGGTGCCATTGCCATTGCCCAGCAGGACCGACACGGTCGAGGACGAGGTGTTGCTGTTGGCCATGTCCAGCTGCCCGTCGTTGTTGTAGTCGGCAGCTTCGTTGGGACTGCCCTCGTTGCCGATCGGGGACGGTGGCTGCAGCACCGGATGCACCAGGCCACTGCCATCGGCGCGATTCATCAGCACGCGCAGGTCGTGGCTGACTTCGTTGACCGCGACGTAATCGATCCAGCCGTCGTTGTCCAGGTCCGGGAACGCGCCGCCGTAGAGGCGCGTGCCGCTACCCGGGCTGGTGCGCACGGTCACGGTGTCGATCAGGGTGAAGACCATGCTGGCGAGGCCGGCGCGGGTCAGGAACTGCAGCGTGTAGCCACCCTGGCGCAGCGGCGAGCCGTCGACCGCGGTGATGCTGCTGGCCAGGTTCACGGTCACGCGCTCGCCGGGGAAGAACTCGCGGCCGGGCGTGAGGGTCAGGATCTGGTTGCCGTTGGACCAGGTGCGGGTGGTGGGCGTCTTGCCGCCGGACCAGCCCCAGATCCGCAGGCTGGCGTCGGTCACGGTCGCGATCTGCACGGCGCGATCGAAGTTGATGGTGATCGAGGTCCCGCGCGCCACGTTGCTGGCGTTTCGCGTGGGCGTGGTCGAGGCCACGACCAGGGTGCCCGCGACGGCAGCATGCGCCCAGAGCGAAAGGGCCAGGGCAGGGAGGGCAAAAAAACAGGCAAGTTGCAGTCGCATGTTCGACTCCCCGGGTGCGAAGGTGCCCGCCAACGGCATTCGGCAAGGCCCGATTGATAGCACGGCGTGGCGCCGACGAACCGCTGATCCCCTCACGAAATCCGGCTATTCGCGCCGATTTTCGTGAAAAAAGCGTAATGCAGGGTCGCTGCGGGAACGAATTGCGGCCGGGTGCGGGCGATTGCCGTGCCGCCGCGCGCGGGCCCGGGCACCGCGCTATCGATCGGCTTCGCCGGGCCAGCGCAGCGCGGCGTCCAGGACCGTGTGGGTACGTCCGCCGACCCATACCGCGTCCGACCCTTCGATCCGCACCCTGATGCGTGCATCGCGACCGAGCTCGCGTCCCTGGCTCACGCGATATCCGCGCGCCAGCGCTCCGTCGGGTTCACGCAGGGCGATGAAGGCCCCGATGAGTCCGTTGGCAGCACCCGAGGCCGGATCCTCGACGATGCCCACGCCAGCCGGAAAGGCACGCACCACCAGCTCGTACTCGGGGTTGGTGGCGCGCGCAAAGACGCACAGGCCGAGGGCGTCGTCGGCGCGCGCCAGTTCGGCGATCGCCGCGTGGTCGGGGCGCCAGTTGCGTACCGTGGCCTCGGCGGCCAGCTCCGCCAGCCACCAGCGTCGACCGCCCTCGATGAAGGCGGCGCCGAGGCGGCCGGGCGCGGCGCCGGACAGGATCGAATCGAGCAGCGGTTGCTCGCCACGGCCCTCGCGCAGGATCCGCGCCGGCGGTGCGCGGACCGACAGCACGCGCCGTGCGTCGTCGCCCTCGATCCGGATCGGCAGCAGGCCGGCCGCGCACTCCTGCACCAGCAGGCCGGCGCGTCCGCGCGCAAGGCCGGATTCGAGCGCGGCGTGCGCACTGCCGACCGTGGGATGGCCCGCGAAGGGAATTTCGCGCACCGGGGTGTGGATGCGCACGCGGTAGTCCGCCTCGGGGCTTGTGGGCCGCAACAGGAAGGTGGTCTCTACCAGGCCGGTCCACGCGGCGAACGACTGCATTGCCGCCGGCGACCACTCGTCGGCGCCCAGCACGACCCCCAGCGGATTGCCGCCGCCGGGCCGGTCGGCGAATACGTCGAGTTGCAGGTAGCGGTTCTTGTGCATGGTCGTACTGGTCGGGTCGCCGCCGGCTCGGGCCTGCGCGGCGGGTGTGCTGCAGGAATTTGCCCGGTAGCGCGCCGAGTGTCGGGGCCGTCGGCCGCGCGGGCAAGCCTGCCAGGCGGGCGCCCTGGAGGCGCCGCCGGTTCGCATTCCGCCGCCCCAGGCGCTAAAGTAGCGCGGCAGCGGCTGTCCGATCGATCGCCGGTCGGCCCGAATGCGGTACACCACCGCGCCGTCGCCGCTGCCTGCCCCGTTCCGTCGATGCCATCGCGCCCCGGCCCCGTGCCGCGCGGCTGCACGGCCGCCCCGGGTCCGCGATCACCATCCACCAGGAGTCCCCATGTTGACGATTCAAGTGCGCGGCCTGCCGCGCAGCATGACCGAACAGGCGCTCAACGACCTGTTTGCGACCTACGGCAAAGTGCGTTCGCTGCGCATGGCCAGGGACCTGTTCACCGGCGAGTGCCGTGGACTGGCCCAGTTGCAGATGGAAGGCCACGAGGCGCGCGCGGCCATTGCCGCCCTCAACGGGTCGAGCCAGGGCACGGAAGTGCTCAACGTGCGCCTGGAAGAAGAGCGCAAGCCGCGCGGTCGCCGCTAGGCCGTCGCCCCGGGCCGCGCGCTTGCGCGCGGTCGCTGCTCAATCCTCGAAGCCGTTGGCGAATACGCCCTCGGCGACCGTGATCGGATAAGCCGCCGACGCGGCCCCGACATTGCCCGCGATGTCTTCCTGGCGCGCCTGTGCCAGGTGCGGGCCTGCGCCTGCGAGGATGCCGGCGCAACTCCACTGGTTGGCGCTGGCGGCGGAGAGCGGCGCGCCCTGACACCACGAATTGCCGTCGACCTCGACCGCGATGCGACCGGCATTCTCGGCCATCGTCCCGGTAATGAGGATCGCAGGCGATGGCGCGTTGGCAGGTCCGTTGATCGCCGGCGCCGTGGGTGCCGTGCGGTCTATCGTGACGACCAGCGAAGTGCTGGGTGCCGAGGTTTGCGCCCCGCGGATCGCGCGGACCGCGATCGAGGTCGGGCTGGATTCCGCCAGCGCCAGTTCGAAGGCATAGGTCCCCGCGGCGCAGGCCTGCGCCGCGCCATTCACCGTGCCGCCCACGAGCGCTTCGATCAAGTCCCCGGTGCTGCAGGTGCCGCTGAATTGCAGCGTCGCGGCGCGCGTGATGTTGTCGCTGTCCGAGCTGCCGCTGTCGCTGGCCGCGGCGAGGTCGGGCGTGGAGGGCGCACCCGCGAACTGGGTGCTGCGGCAGCTCGGGCCCCCGGCCTCGAGCAATACGTTGTCGATCACCCAGCCGTTGCGAACCGTGTTGCCGTCGCTGGTCATGCGGAAGCGGACCTGGGCCTGGCTTGCGCCAGCCAGCGCGCCCAGGGCGAGTTCGACCCGGCGCCACGCCGGCTGGCCATCGCAGCGGTAGACCTCGGTCCAGGCCGCGGCGGGTCCGGTGCGGATCTCGACCCGGCCGTAGTCCCAACCGGCCTCGGTGTCGCACCACGAGTCGAAGCCCAGCACCGGCGCGGTATGGCCGCCGAGGTCGATCGGCGGCGATACCAGGCTGGTGTCGAGGTTATTGCCATAGTTGCCGGCCGGGCTTTCGGTCCAGCCGCGGCTACCGCCGACACCCTGTGTGCTGGCGATGCCCCAGGTGTTGCCGCCGCTCGTCAGTTGGGTGGTCCAGGCCCCGACACCGCTCTCCGCATCCTCGACCAGGCGGGGACAGAGCGCGTAGAGGCTGAAGTCGCGCTGCTGGGATTCGCCGGCAACGAGGCTGATGCCGGTGATGCTGGCGGATTCGAAATGCGGCGCGCTGGCGCTGAGCGTGTAGCTGGCCGGCGGCAGGCGATGCACGTACGCGCCCGTCGCCGCGTCGGCCTGCGTGGCCAAGGCGTTGGCGCGCACGGTCGCGGCAACCGCGCCGCCCGCCACCGCGCTGACGGTGCCGCTGAGGCTGCCATTGGTCGCCGGGTCGAGTACCACCACCCTGGCCGCGCGCAGCGTGCCGAGGCTGCCGCTGGCGTCGCGGGCCTGGACGAAATACAGATGCGGGCCCTGCAGGGTGGGCGCGGCGGTGGCGAGCATGAGTTCCTCGGTGCTCGCATCGAAGCTGCCATCGGCCGCCGCAAGCGCCAACGGGGTTGCGCCGGCCTGCCATGGCGGCAGGTCGGCGTAGGCATCGGCGCCGGCAATCGCCTGGACCGGCAACGCGCCCGCGCCGAGCTGGTTCACCATCTGGTTGTAGCGCGCGTCGCTGGCGCTTGCGCGCAGGGTCAGCACGTCGCCCGCGAAGGCGTAGGGCGGCGAGATCGACAGTCCGTAGGCGTCGGGGCCCGCGGGCAACAGGTAGGGCGCGCGCACGGCGCGGGCGGCATACAGCAGGGCTTCGAGATTCTGCGGGTAGATGCTCGACTCGAAGGTGGCGCAATTGGTGAAGAAACTGCTCCCGCTGCCGAGCTCGATGGTGTAGGCCGGCACGCCGAGCTTGCCGTAGGCGTTGTCGTCGGTGGTGCCGTCGGTGGGGTAGAGGCCGACCGATTGCATCGGTTCGTAGTCGTTGAACCACGCCATCCGGCGTCCCAGCTGCGTGAGCGCGGCGGCATTGGGCGCGACGGTTTCCACGCCACCCCAGGGCCACAGCACCTGCTCGGCGTAGTTGTGCACGTCGATGAAGATGCCCTGCGTATCCGTCGGCGCCGCGTCGCCGGCATTGGGGCCGCGCCGGTCGGGAAAGATCAGCGCGGTGTAGGCGTCCACGGCCTGGGTCTCGGGCTCGGATTGCGGGGCTGGGCCGCGATAGGTGTCGGCACAGGGATCGCCGCTGGAACCCTGGTGCGCGCCCCATTCGAAACCGTAGTTGCGATTGAGGTCCACGCCCAGGCGTGCGCTGCCGCAGGCATTGGCGTTCATGTTCTTGCGCTGGGCCGAACCACCGCTGCCGCCGGCCTGGGTCTGCGCGCGCACCCGGCCATCCGGATTGGATTGCACCAGGACATGGATCTCGTGGTGGTCGAGGATCCAGGTCGCGTCGGCATCGACGCCATGGTTCTGCACCAGCCACTCGACGAAGCGCAGACCCAGTTCGGCGGTGGGGTACTCGCGCGCGTGGATCGCGGTCATCACGAACAGCTTGGGCTTCGCGCCCGCGAACGCCGCGTTGCCCAGGCGCGCCACCGTGAGGTCATCACCGACGGCGCCGGATGCGGGGTTCTGGCGCTGCCAGCTGTCGCCGATGTCGATCAGGGTCAGCAGGTCCGGCCGCGCAGTGCGCAGTTCGGCCAGGCGCGTGCTGGTCTCGGCGACCGTGCGATAGCAGGCGTAGCCGGGAATGGACTTGCCATCGAGGCCACGCGACCAGGGTCCGCTGGCAAGGCCGCGCGTGGCATCGAGGTCGACCCGGAACGGCAACTTGGCGGCCGCGAGTTCGGCGCGCAGCGCCGCGTCGGCCTCGAACACGATTTCGCCCTTGGCCCGGCGCACGATCATGTGCGACTGCGTGCGGCCGATCCGTCGGATCAGTTCCTCGTCCTGGGTCTGCAGCCGCACGACCTGGACCGCGTCCGGTGTTTCGGCGGATGCCGCCATCGCGAGACCCGGCACGCACAACCAGCCCAGCGCGAGCCGTACCAAGTGGCGGAGCATCTGCAGACCTTGCGTTGCGGCCGGAGCCGGGTACCCGCGCTGCGCAGTCGGGCAGGTATCGACCCCATGGTGTGCCCGGCGCGCGGCATTTCTTACCCGATCGCGGCGGCAAAAGCGAGCCCGCCGCCGCGCCCGGCCGGGCTTGCACGCCGACCCGCGCATGGCAGAATCCGGGCGTCCTGCCGGATCCCGCGCCATGCCCTACACCCCGATCGTCGCCACCCTGGGCTACGTGCTGTCGCCGGCGCGCGACCGTGTCCTGATGATCCATCGCAATGCACGCGAGCACGACCACCACCTGGGCAAGTACAACGGCCTCGGCGGCAAGCTCGATCCGGACGAGGACGTGCTCACCGGCATGCGGCGCGAGATCCGCGAGGAGGCCGGCATCGAGTGCGAGGCCCTGACCCTGCGTGGCACCATCAGCTGGCCCGGTTTCGGCAAGGGTGGCGAGGACTGGCTCGGCTTCGTGTTCCTGGTCGAGCGCTACAGTGGCACGCCGCCGGCGTGCAATCCCGAGGGTGCGCTCGAGTGGGTCGAGCGCGAGCGACTGATGGATCTGCCGATGTGGGAGGGCGACCGCCATTTCCTGCCGCTGGTCTTCGATACCGACCCGCGGCCCTTCCACGGCGTGATGCCCTATCGGGACGGTCGCATGCAGTCGTGGCGCTACGCCCGTTGAGGCTGCAGCCCGATACGGCCGGATCGACGCGACCGCCTTTCCATCGGCGCGGGTTCGGACTAGGCTTCCGGCGGCGTCGCATTGCCGTGGATTCGGCGGCACCGCACACAGACCCGACCGGAACGCCGCATGCCGCGAGCGCCCGCAATCGGGCACCGGACGGGCGACGTGGTGACTGCTGCAACCGGGGATTGGCGCGCCAATTTGGGGCCGCCCGGGGAATCGAAGGCCACTGTCGCAACCGATCGGGTCGTCCCGCGCCAAGCTGCGGGCGGCCCCACAACCATCGAGGGGAAACCGATGAAGATCGCGTCGAATGCCAACCGCCGGCCGCGAGTGCGCGCGCTGACTATCGCCATTGCCCTGGCCTTGCCGTTGTCGCCTGCATGGGCCGACCCGAAAGCGGACATGCCCGACGCCAAGCCGGAGGCCCAGCAGGCCGATGCCGGCGGCAGTCCCAAGCTCGAAGTCGTGACCGTCACTGCGCAGCGACGCGTGGAGGACGTGCAAAAGGTCCCGATCTCGATCACCACGATCTCCGACGAGAAGCTCGACGCGATGCGCTCGGGCGCCGACGACATCCGTTTCCTGGCCGGGCGCCTGCCCAGCCTGAACGTCGAGTCCTCGTTCGGGCGCGCCTTTCCGCGCTTCTACATCCGCGGCCTGGGCAACACCGACTTCGACCTGAATTCCTCGCAGCCGGTCTCGCTGATCTATGACGAGGTCGTGCAGGAAAACCCGATCCTCAAGGGCTTCCCGGTCTTCGACCTCGACCGGATCGAGATGCTGCGCGGCCCACAGGGCACGCTGTTCGGGCGCAACACCCCGGCCGGCGTGATCAAGTTCGAGTCGCGCAAGCCGACCCAGGAATTCGAGGGCTACGGGCGCGCCTCGTATGCCAGCTTCGACACCCTCAACATCGAGGGCGCGGTCAGCGGTGGCCTGGGCGAGAACGTGGCGGCGCGCGCCTCCATGATCTACCAGCAGCGCGACGACTGGGTCGACAACACGGTCGCCGGTCCCGAGGACGAGCTCGAGGGCTTCGACGAATTCGCCGCGCGCCTGCAGCTGGGCTTCGGCGATCCCGACGGCTTCAACGGCCTGCTCAACTGGCACATCCGCAGCCTCGACGGCACCGCGCGCCTGTTCCGCGCCAATATCATCGAGCCCGGCAGCAACGACATCGTCGACGACTTCGACATCGAGGAGATCTCGATCGACGGCAGCAACTTCCAGGACCTCGACGCCTGGGGCGCGAGCGCGCGCCTGGGCTGGAACCTGGGCAGCACCTCGCTGTTCTCGATCACCGGCTACGAAACCGTCGACACCCTGAGCCGCGGCGACATCGATGGCGGCTTCGGGGCCTCCTTCGCGCCGCCCTTCGGTCCCGGCTTCATCCCGTTCCCGGCCGAGTCGGCCGACGGACTGCCCGATCACAAGCAGTTCACCCAGGAGTTCCGCCTCGAGTCCAACGACTGGGGGCGTTTCGACTGGCAGGCCGGTTTCTACTATTTCTACGAAGACATCACCGTCGACAGCTTCAACTACGACACCCTCGCCGGCGGGGTGCAGAACGGCTATGCGCAGCAGAAGCAGGAGAACACCGCGTGGGCGCTGTTCGCGTCCGGCGAGTTCGACGTGACCGAGAACTTCGTGGTGCGCGGCGGCCTGCGCTACACCGACGACGAGAAGGAATTCGAGGCCCAGCGCTTCGTATCGCCGTTCGGGGCGCCGCCCACCGGCATCCTGCGCGCCGATCCCAGCGATACCGACGTCAGCGGCGACATCTCCGGCGTGTGGACGGTCGACGACGACCTCAACTTCTACGCCCGCGTCGCACGCGGCTTCCGCGCGCCCAGCGTGCAGGGTCGCCTGCTGTTCGGCGACACGATCTCGGTAGCCGAGTCGGAGACCGTGCTGTCCTTCGAGGCCGGCGTGAAGGCCGACCTGTTCGAAGACCGGACCCGGGTCGGCTTCAACGTCTTCAACTACCGGGTCAACGACCAGCAACTGACCGCCGTCGGGGGCCAGACCAATTTCAACACCCTGATCAACGCCGATCGCACCAACGGCTATGGTCTCGAGTTCGACCTCGAGTCCTACATCACTGACAACTTCCTGGTGACCGTCGGGGCCAGCTACAACAACACCGAGATCGACGATCCCAATCTCGCGATCCAGCCTTGCGGCAGCGGCTGCACGGTGCTCGATCCGGATGGCGCGGTCGACGGCACGGTATCGATCGACGGCAATTCCCTGCCGCAGGCGCCGGAGTGGATCTGGAACCTGACTGCGCGCTACGGCATCCAGGTCGGGCAGGGCGAGTTGTACTTCTACACCGACTGGGCCTATCGCGACGAGGCCTCGTTCTTCCTCTACGAATCGGCCGAATACAACAGCGACAGCCTGCTCGAGGGCGGCCTGCGGGTCGGCTACCAGTGGAGCTTCGGCCAGTACGACGTGGCGCTGTTCGGGCGCAACATCACCGACGAGATCGGCCTGGTCGGCGGCATCGACTTCAACAACCTCACCGGCTTCGTCAACGAGCCGCGCCTGTGGGGCGTGGAGTTCAGCGCCAAGTTCTGATCCGTGGCCCTGGCGTCCCGCCGGCTGCGCGCCGGCGGGACCGTCGGCCAAGCCGGGCGCCGCCAGGTCGGTGCCGTTCAGCGTTCGACGAAGGCGCGTTCGTAGACGTAGTGGCCCGCCGTGCCGATCCGCGGCGCGGCGCGGAAGCCGCGCGCATCGAGGATGCGGCGGAAGTCGGCCAGCATCGCGGGGCTGCCGCAGATCATCGCGCGGTCGTGCGCCGGGTCCGGTGATGCGAGGCCCAGCGTGGCCGACATCCGCCCCCCATCGAACAGCCCGGTGAGCCGGCCGTGGTTGGCGAAGGGTTCGCGCGAGACCGCGGGGTAGTAGCGCAACTGTCGCCGCACTAGCTCGCCCAGGTACGGGTCGCGCGGCAGCTCGCGCTCGATGTAGTCGCGATAGGCCAGGTCCGCCGTGCCGCGCACGCCGTGGGCCAGCAACACGCGCTCGAAGCGCTCGTAGGTGGCCGGGTCCTTGACGATTGCGAGGAAGGGGGCGAGTCCGGTGCCGGTGGCGAGCAGGTAGAGGTTCCGTCCCGGATGCAGGTCGCTGATGAGCAGCGTGCCGGTCGGCTTGCTGCCCACCAGCACCTCGTCGCCGGGACGCAGGTGTTGCAGGCGCGACGTCAGGGGACCGTTGGGCACCTTGATGCTGAAGAACTGCAGCTCTTCCTCCCAGTTGGCGCTGGCGATGGAATAGGCGCGCAACAGGGGCCGCTGGTCCACCTGGAGTCCGATCATCACGAACTGGCCATTCTCGAAGCGCAGGCCGTCATCGCGGGTGGTCGTGAAACTGAAGTAGTCGTCGTTCCAGTGACGGACATCGAGCACGCGCTCGGTGGCAACGGCAGCCATGGCGATTCGAGTTCCGGGCTGGCGGACGCAGGGGACCGCCGCAGCGGGGCATCGTAACCGCGCCCGTGCCGTTTCGTTGCGTCCGGACGCCGGGAGCGTCGGCTCATGCTGCATTGCGGGGTGACGCTGCGTGGCGGTCAGCGCCCGCTTGCGGCAATGGCGCCGGGCCCGCCTGGGCTCGGCGCCTTTCGTCGGCAAGCCCGCACATTGCTCGGGAGAGAGTTGGACGAATGTATATAAATCAATATATTAAACGGTATTCATGACCTGGATTCTGGGTCGGTGGCGCTGCCTGGCGCTTTTGCCAGCTGGATCCCGTTGCTCACAAGGCCCTCCGGAATTCGATTGGCACGCCGGCTGCATTGGATCCCACAGCGGTCACCCCGCCCGCATCCACGAAAATGCAGGTAAACGACATGGCAACGATCATTCCCTTCCCGGTCCGGCGCATCGAGCAGCCCAGCCAGCGCGGCGACGAGCGGCTCGACGAGATCGAGGTCGCGATCCAGCTGTGGGAGATGGTGATGGCTGGCGAGCGCGACTCGGAGGCCTACCGCAAGCTCAAGCACGACTTCGACCGCCGCTTTCCGATGGCGTCGGCCCTGGTCGGCTGAAACCGGGTCCGGGCCCGTCGGGTCCGGAAACCGCGCGCGTCGCCGGTCCGTGCGGCTGGCGTCGCCACCAAGTGGTCCGGGTCGGAACTGGCCCGGCTGCTGCCCTGGTCCCCGAATCGCGAGTCCCTGCCGGATCGATCAAACCGCCTGGCCCAGGCGCTTGAGGCGATCGTCCAGAACCGCCGCATCGAAGCCCAGGCGGATCGTGATCTCCTGCAACATCGCGCGCTCGCGCGGCCGCACGCGACCGTCCGCTACCGCGAGCCGCAGCAACGCGTCGTAGAGCCTGCCGCCCTGTTCGGTGCCGGGCGGAAAGGTCTCGACGAAACGTTGCACTTCGCCCGCAAGCTCGATCTGGCGCCGCTGGCCCTTTTCGAACGACGCCATGGCTTCGCTGCGCACCTTGAGCGGCAGCGTCAGCTCGTCCATGAGGGCATTGACGAATTCGGCCTCGTGGCTGGTGACGATGCCATCGGCACGGGCGAGGTGCCCGAGCAGCCCGAACAGCACCTGGACCATCACCACATCGCGCGGATCGGCCTTGCCGCCGGCGAACAAGTCGCCCAGTGCCATGCGCATGTCGCGCAGCAGGCTGCTCTTGCCGCCGGATTCGCTCGCTGCCATGAAGGATTCCTCGCCGGGACTGGGCCCATGCTGCGCCAGCCGCAAGGCGCAGGGAAGCCCCTTGCACCCTTGGGAATTCTGTTCCCGCGCTGGCCCGCTCGGGCTAGACTCGCGCGTACGCCTGCGGCAGGGCGCGCCGTCGCACGAGCGACGGGCGCTGGCTGCTGCGCGGCGCAGACAGGCTAGGAGGGCGAGGTGCGTCCCACCGATATTCGCGGTGCCGATTACTTCCACAAGGTCGTCGATTGCCAGTGGGCCTGTCCGGCCCATACGCCCGTTCCCGAGTACATCCGCCTGATCGCCCAGGGCCGCTACTCGGACGCCTACCTGGTCAACTGGAAATCCAACGTCTTCCCGGGGATCCTCGGCCGCACCTGCGACCGGCCCTGCGAACCCGCGTGCCGGCGCGTGCGGGTCGAGGATGGCAACGGCGAGAAGCCCGAGCCGGTCGCGATCTGCCGGCTCAAGCGCGTGGCGGCCGACCTCAAGGGCGAGGTGCGCTCGCGCATGCCCGCGCGCGTCGCCCGGCGCAACGGCCGGCGCGTTGCCTGCGTCGGCGCCGGACCTGCCTCGCTGACCGTCGCGCGCGACCTCGCGGCGCAAGGTTACGAGGTGGTGGTTTACGACGGCGAGCGCAAGGCCGGCGGCTTCATCCGCACCCAGATCCCGCGCTTCCGCCTGCCCGAGAGCGTGATCGACGAGGAGGTCGGCTACGTGCTCGACCTCGGCGTCGAGTTCCGCGCCGGCGAGCGCATCGATTCCATGAACGCGCTGCTGGCGCAGGGCCACGACGCGGTTTTCGTCGGCTGCGGCGCGCCGCGCGGGCGCGACCTCGACCTGCCGGGACGCCAGGAGGCGGCGGCGCAGATCCACATCGGCATCGACTGGCTGGCCTCGGTGTCCTTCGGCCACGTGACCGCGATCGGCAAGCGCGTGATCGTTCTCGGTGGCGGCAACACGGCGATGGATTGCTGCCGCTCGGCGCGGCGGCTCGGCGGCGAGGAGGTCAAGGTCGTCGTGCGCTCCGGCTTCGAGGAGATGAAGGCCTCGCCGTGGGAGAAGGAGGACGCCCAGCACGAGGGCATCCCGATCATCAATTTCATGGTGCCCAAGGCCTTCCTGCACGAGGGCGGGCGCCTGATCGCGATGCGCTTCGAGCGGGTGCATGCGGTGCATGACGAGCAGGGGCGGCGCCAGCTGGTGCCGACGGGCGACGCCGAGTTCGAGATCCCTTGCGACGAGGTCCTGATCGCGGTCGGCCAGGAGAACGCTTTCCCGTGGATCGAGCGCGATGCCGGCATCGAATTCGACCGCTGGGGCATGCCGGTGGTCGACAAGGCGACGTTTCGCTCCAGCAACCCGCGGGTCTGGTTCGGCGGCGACGCCGCCTTCGGTCCGAAGAACATCATCTGGGCGGTCGCGCACGGCCATGAGGCCGCGGTCTCGATCGACCGCCAGCTCAACGGCGAGGACCCCGCGCTGCGGCCGCTCCCGGCCAGCGTGCTGATGTCGCAGAAGATGGGCATCCACGAGTGGAGCTACGACAACGAGGTCGCGCCCGACGAGCGCTACAAGGTGCCGTGGGCGCCGGTCGAGCAGACCCTGCGCAGCATCGCCACCGAGGTCGAGCTGGGCTTCGATGCCGCGACGGCATGGAAGGAAGCCGCGCGCTGCCTCAACTGCGACGTGCAGACCGTTTTCACCGGCGAGGCGTGCATAGAGTGCGACGCCTGCGTCGACATCTGCCCCATGGATTGCATCACCTTCACCGCGAATGGCGAGGAGTCCGACCTGCGCACGCGCCTGACCGCGCCGGCGCTGAACCTGCTGCAGGACCTCTACGTGTCCGACGGCCTCAAGTCGGGGCGCGTGATGGTCAAGGACGAGGACGTGTGCCTGCACTGCGGGCTGTGCGCCGAGCGCTGTCCGACCGGCGCCTGGGACATGCGCAAGTCGCTGATCGAGATCACCCACGCCGGACCCGAGTGCCGCGACCCCAAGCCGGCGCGGGAGGCCGCATGAGCGCGGGTACCTGCGCTCGTTGCGCCAGCGGGGCCATGCCGTGACCCTCGAGGCCACCACCACGCCCGCGTCGCCGATCCGGGCGATCAACGATTTCGTGGTCAAGTTCTCCAACGTCAACGGCTCCGGCTCGGCTTCGGCCAACGAGCTGTTCGCCAAGGCGATCCTGCGCATGGGCGTGCCGGTCAGCCCGCGCAACATCTTTCCCTCCAACATCCAGGGGCTGCCGACCTGGTACGAGGTGCGGGTCAACGAGCACGGCTGGCTCGGGCGCCGCGGCGGCGTCGACTTGATGGTGCAGATGAATCCGCAGACCTGGGATGCGGACCTGCGCGAGATCGAGCCGGGTGGCTACCTCTACTACGACTCGACCAAACCGCTGTCGCGCTCGAAGTTCCGCGACGACGTGGTGGTGGTAGGGATGCCGCTCACCGAGATCTGTAACCGCGCCTATTCCGACCCGCGCCAGCGCCAGCTGTTCAAGAACATCGCCTACCTCGGCGGACTGTCGGTGCTGCTGGGCATCGACCCGGCCGTGATCCAGAAACTGTTCGCGGAGCAGTACCGCGGCAAGGAGAAGCTGCTCGACGCCAACGTCAAGGCGCTCGAATTGGGGCGCGGGCATGCGCTGGCGAACTTCGAGCCGCTGGGCCTGCAGGTGCGCCGCGCCGACAACGTCGGCGATCGCATCTTCGTCGACGGCAACAGCGCCGCCGCGCTGGGCTGCGTCTACGGTGGCGCGACGGTGTGTGCCTGGTACCCGATCACGCCCTCGTCCTCGCTGGCCGAGGCCTTCGAGAAGTACTGCCAGAAGCACCGCGTCGACCCGGTCAGCGGCCGCAACATGTACGCGGTGGTGCAGGCCGAGGACGAGATCGCCTCGATCGGCATGGTCTGCGGTGCCGGCTGGAACGGCGCGCGCGCCTTCACCGCCACGTCCGGGCCCGGCATCTCGCTGATGAACGAGTTCATCGGCCTGGCCTACTTCGCCGAGATCCCGGTGACCCTGATCGACGTGCAGCGCGGCGGCCCCTCGACCGGCATGCCGACGCGCACGCAGCAGTCCGACATCCTGGCCTGCGCCCATGCCTCGCATGGCGACACCAAGCACGTCCTGCTGCTGCCGGAGGACCCGCACGAGTGCTTCGAGTTCGCGGCGCTGGCGCTCGACCTGGCCGACCGCCTGCAGACCCCGATCTTCGTCATGAGCGACCTCGACATCGGCATGAACCAGCGCCTGTGCGCGCCATTCCGCTGGGACGAGGCGCGGCGCTACGACCGCGGCAAGGTCATGACCGCGGCCGACCTCGACGCCGGCAAGGACTTCGGCCGCTACAAGGACGTGGACGCCGACGGGATCCCGTTCCGCACCTATCCCGGCACGCACGCCGACAAGGGCGCGTACTTCACCCGCGGCACCTCGCGCGATCCGTACGCGCGCTATTCCGAGCGCGGGCCGGACTACGTCTACAACATGGAGCGCCTGCTGCGGAAATTCGACACGGCCAAGACCCTGGTCCCGCCGCCGGTCGAGCGCATCGGGGGCAAGCGCAGCCGCTACGGCGCGATCTACTACGGCTCGACCAGCCCGGCGATGGCCGAGGCGGTCGAGGCGCTGGAGGCCGCGGGCATCGCGCTGGACCTGTTGCGCGTGCGCGCGTTCCCCTTCCCCGACAGCGTCAAGGCCTTCGTGCAATCGCACGAGCAGGTCTTCGTGGTCGAGCAGAACCGTGACGCGCAGTTGCGCAGCCTGCTGGTCAACGAGTTCGACCTCGATCCGGCGCGCCTGCCACCGGTGCTGCACTTCGATGGCACGCCGATCACCGCGCGCTTCATCGCCCGCGCGATCGGCGAGCGCATCCGCACCGCGGGCCCGACACCGGCGAAGGAGCGCGTGACATGACCTACCTGGCCAAGCCCAAGCTGCACCATCCCTCGCTGACCTGCAACGCGCTGGGCTTCACCCGGCGCGACTACGAGGGCAAGATCAGTACCCTGTGCGCGGGCTGCGGGCACGACTCGATCTCGGCCGCGATCATCCAGGCCTGCTGGGAGCTCGACATCGAGCCGCATCGGGTGGCCAAGCTCTCGGGCATCGGCTGCAGCTCGAAGACGCCGGACTATTTCCTCGGCCAGTCGCACGGCTTCAACACCGTCCACGGGCGCATGCCCTCGGCCCTGACCGGCGCCAACCTCGCCAACCGCGAGCTGATCTACCTCGGGGTTTCCGGCGACGGCGACAGCGCCTCGATCGGCATCGGCCAGTTCGTGCATGCGATCCGGCGCGGCGTGAACATGGTCTACATCGTCGAGAACAACGGCGTCTACGGGCTCACCAAGGGCCAGTTCTCCGCCACCGCCGACCAGGGCTCGACCTCCAAGCGCGGCGTGGTCAATGCCGACAGCCCGCTCGACCTCGTCGGCATGGCGCTGCAACTGGGCGCGACCTACGTCGCGCGCAGCTTCTCCGGCGACAAACAGCAGCTGGTGCCGCTGATCCAGGGCGCGCTGGCGCACCAGGGCGCCGCATTCATCGACGTGATCAGCCCCTGCGTGGCCTTCAACAACCACGCCGGCAGCACCAAGAGCTACGACTACGTGCGCGAGCACAACGACGCGGTCAACCGCCTCGACGTGATCGAGCCCCAGGCCGAGATCGCGGTCGAGTATCCGGCCGGCTCCACGGTCGACGTGCGCCAGCACGACGGCTCGATCCTGCGCCTGCACAAGCTCGACGCCGAGCACGATCCGCGCGACCGCATCGCGGCGATGAACTACATGCAGCGCCACCACGCGCAGGGCGAGGTCGTGACCGGGCTGATCTACGTCGACCCCGAGCCGCACGACCTGCACCAGCACCTCAACACCGTGCTGGTGCCGTTCAACGTCCTTGGCGCAACCGACCTGTGCCCCGGCGTGGCGACGCTGGAGAAGATCAACGCCGCCTTGCGTTGAGCGGGTACCCGGGCCGCGCCCCGGAGACGAGCATCGGCATCCGGACCCGACTGCCGGCAGCAGTCGCGGGCGCGCGGCGCAAGGGCCGGCGCGCCCGGTTCAGGCCAGGCGCTCGATCCGTACCGGCAATCCGTTCAACGCGGCATTGCCGCTCGGGCCGTCGAGCAGGCGCGGGTCGCTGAGGTCGTTGTAGCTCGGTCCGGCGACGCGTTGCGCCCGCGCCAGGCGCACGCCGGCGCGGTCGTGGCCGTAGCCGTGCGGCAGGCACACCACGCCGCGCATCATGTCGGGACTGGCGCTCACTTCGACCTCGACGCTGCCGGCATCGGATCGCAACCGCACCCGCGCGCCGTCGCCGATGTCCAGCGCGGCGAGGTCGTCGGGATGCACCAGCAGATGGTGGCGCGGCTTGCCCTTCACCAGGCGCGGCGCGTTGTGCATCCATGAGTTGTTGCTGCGCGCGTCACGGCGGCCGATCAGGAGCAGGCGATCGTCGGCTTCGGCCGGTGCCGGTTCGGCGGCGAGGCGCGCGAGGTCGCTGGCAAGAATGCCGGGTAGGCAGGCAATGCACCGGTCGCTGGTCTCGAGGCGATCGAGCAAGGAAGGGCGCAGCGGTCCCAGGTCGAGGCCATGCGGGGCCGCTTCGAGGGCCGCGATATCCAGCCCCGAAGCGCCTTGCGCGAGTCCCATGCCGATCAGCACGCGCGGTTCGGGCAGCGCGCGCCAGTCCTTGCCCGCCGCCGCGCAATAGGCCGCGCCCAGGCCCTGGAAGATCTGCCAGTCGGCGAGCTCGTCCGCGCGCTGCGGTTGCAGCGGGGGATTCAGGCGCGTCACCCGGCGCACCGCGAAGTGATTGAACACGCTGTCGTAGTGGTACTGGCTCAGCGGCGATGCCGGCGGCAGGATGAGATGCGCGTGGCGGGTAGTTTCGTTGATGTAAATGTCGATCGAGACCATGTACTCCAGGCGTGCCAGTTGTGGATCCAGCGTGTGGCCAGCCGGCGTGGACAACACCGGATTGCCGGCCGAGGTCAGCAGGGCGCGCACCTGGCCCTCGCCGGGCGTGGCGATTTCCTCGGCCAGTGCCGCCACGGGCAGCTCCCCCGCGAACTCGGGTAGTCCGCGCACCCGGCTGCGCCAGCGGTCGTAGTGGCCCTTGGCGGTGCCCGGGCCGGTCATCGGCAGCACCGGCTGGTTGACCAGCACGCCACCCTCGCGATCGAGGTTGCCGGTGTAGATGTTCAGCAACTGGATGAGCCACTGGCACAGCGAGCCCCAAGCCTGGGTCGACAGACCCATGCGGCCGTAGACCACCGCGCGCGGCGCGCCGTAGAGCTCGCGCGCGATGCGCTGCGTGGTGGCGGCCTCGATGCCGGTGCGGGGCGCCACGTCGCCCGCGGCCAAGGGTGCGAGCGCGGCCAGCGCGGCGTCGAAGTCTGCCAGTTGCGCGCCGTAGTGGGCGATGCGCGGCGGCCCGACCGCGCGCAGCGCGTCCAGCAGCGTGATCAGGAACCAGACGTCGGTGCCGGGCCGGATCGGCAGGTGTTCGCTGGCGATGGCGCCAGTCTCGGTACGTCGCGGATCCACCACCACCAGGCGTCCCCTGGCCACCAGGGCCGCAAGTCGCTTGGCCACGCCGGGCGCGGTCATGAGGCTGCCGTTCGAAGCCACGGGATTCGCGCCCAGCATCAGGACGTAGTCGCTGCGGTCGAGGTCGGGGATCGGGATCAGGAACTGGTGGCCGTACATCGCCCAGGCCACCAGTTGGTGCGGCCACTGGTCGACCGAGGAGGCGGAGTAGACATTGCGGGTCTTGAGCGCGCGCAGCAGGCCGGGCAGGTAGGCGAGGTGGCCGAAGTGGTGCACGTTCGGGTTGCCGGCGTAGGCGGCGACCGCATCCGCGCCATGCCGGCGCTGGACCTCGGCCAGGCGCTCGCCTGCCTCGGCGAACGCCTCTTCCCAGCCGATCTCCTCCCAATCGCCGCCGCGGCGGCGCAAGGGCCGGCGCAAGCGGTCGGGATCCGACTCGAGGTCGAGGATCGCGTTGCCCTTGGGACAGACGTGCCCGCGACTGAAGGGATCGGCGGCGTCGCCGCGGATCGCGACCAGACGACCCTCGTCGTAACGCATTTCCAGCCCGCAGATCGCCTCGCACAACGGGCAGGCGCGGTAGCGCGACTCCAGGGTCATCGGCGGGCTCCGTGGGTTCGCTGATGCTACCGAATCCGCACCTGCGCGAGCCACCGAAAAAAGCGCCATGCCAGCGGACGTGTGCCTGTCGCCACATTGCCGTCATCCCGGCGCATGCCGGGATCCAGGCGACAATGCCGTTGCCAGGCTACTGGGTCCCGCCGTGCGCCGGGAATTCGCCATTGGGGCAGGGGCCGCGCGGGACGACGTGCTACTGGTTGCAGGCGTTTCCGTACAGGCTGCTGAGGCGGCGCAATTCCATGCTGCCCGCGCCATAGCCAGGCGCCACGCTGTTCCACTCGATCCGCGCGCGGTCGCCGTCGATGGCCGTAAAGCGCAGCGTGCCCCAGGCCTCGCGCACGACCTGGGCCGGATTGAAGGCGGGCGGGAAAGTGGCGCCCCGGGTGCTGACCAAGTCCATGGTTGCGCTATCGCCCACCACCGGCCCCTGGCCAACGAGCCAGCGTTGCGCGCCGTCCTGGTACACGTACCAGATCGCGAGCAGCTGGCGCGATTCGGGCGCGCCCACGACCTGCAGCATCAGGCCGTGCCCGTCCTGCGCCGGGTTGTACCAGGTGCCGGCATGGCAGGCGGCGATGCGCGCCGTGGCACCGGTCCCGTCGCCGGCCGCGGGGTGGGTGAGTCGGGACAGCGGCATCTCGCCGCTGGCGTACCCCGGATAGCTGGTCGTCCAGCGCGCGCGACCGCGGTCGCGGTCGTCGAAGCGCAACTCGACCTCGCCCCAGGATTCGCGGGTCACTGCGGCCGGGTCGAAGGCGGGCGGAAAATTCGCCCCGCGCGTGATCGTGAGCGGGATGCGCGCACGATCGCCCGCGGCCACCCCGACGCCGATCAGCCAGTGCGGCTGGCCGTCGAGATAGGTGTACCAGGCGGCCAGTACCTGCACCACGCCATCGATCACGGTGGCCTCGATGAACCATCCGTGCCCGTCCTGCGCCGGATCGTAGAACGAGCCGGAAAGGTCGGCGCCGATACTGTAGCCGGCGACGCCGTCGAGGTCCGCCAGCGGCACGCTCCAGACGCCGCGGCCGTAGGTGAATGCGTACAGCCGCGGCGGATTGCCGGCGTCGCCGCGCGCGACCTGGACCGACTCGGTGATCGCGTTGGCGAAGCCGGTGTTTTCCTGCGCCCAATGCGCGCCGCCGTCGATGCTGACGTAGACGCCGAGGTCGGTGCCCAGGTACAGGCGTTGCCGATCGGTGGGATCGATCGCGATCGAATGCACCGGGATGTCGGGCAGGCGCCCGGCGCCTTCGCCGTCGAGCGCGCGCCAGCTGCGGCCAGCGTCGTCGCTGCGCCAGACGTGGTCGCCGCCGAAGCTCGAGTAGGTCGCGTAGGCGACTTCCGCAGCGACCGGATCGTAGACCAGCGACGAGACCCAGCCCGCGCGCGGGGAGCTCGCGCTCCAGGTCGTGCTGGCGTCGCTGGACAGGGCCTGCGTGGTCCAGTGGATCGCGACCTGGTTGCCGGCCAGCATCCGTTGCGGATCGACCGGACTGAGCGCCAGCGCCGAGACCCGGTGGCGGAACTCGGCCCCGAAGCGCGCACTGGCCTGGCGCCAGGCGCGGCCCTGGTCGTCGGTACGCCATACGCGCGTGGCACCTGCATACAGCCGCTCGGGTGCCGCCGGGTCGAGCAGGTAGGGCATGATGAAGATTGGCGTGTCGTTGAGGCCGGACGCGGCGCCAACGAAGGTGTTGCCGCCGTCGACCGAGCGGACCAGGCCCACGTTCTGCGAGCTGGCGTACAGCACCCTCGGATCGCGCGGGTCGATCGCGACATGCGCGCCGTCGCCACCGTGGACATGACGCCAGTTACGGTCGCTGCCCCCGCTGGTGTTGAGCAGCGTGCCGTTGTCCTGCAATCCGCCCATGAGGGTGCGACCGTCGGCGCTGACCGTGCCGGTGTAGTACTGCGTGGTGCCCATGCCATTGGTCAATGACGCCCACCGCACCATGCCTTCGGTCGGCCCGCAGGCTGCGCGCGCGCCGCGCACGGTAGGCGCGGCGTCGGTCAGGGTGTAGGCGAGGCCGCCGTCATTGAGCGAATACAGGCGTGCATTCCCGGCGCCGTAGCGCGGGTCGAAGCGCAAGACGTGCTGGTCGGCGTGCACGCCATAGGCATTGCGGCCGAAATACCACCAGTACGAGGCCTTGCCGAAGCTGCGGCCACCATCGTCGGAGCGGTAGTGCTCCATGCCCGCGACCCAGACCACTTCCGGATTGAGCGGATTGACCGCGATGGCCTGGTTGTACCAGCCCGCGCTGTAGGGATCGTTGGCGCCGAAACCGCAGGTCGTGGCATCGAAGCTGTCGGCATAGCTCAGCAGGAAGGTCGACAAGCGGTCGGTGCTGGTATTGCGCACCCGCGCCTCCCAGGTGCGACCGGCATCGTTGGAACGCCACACCGCGTGCAGCCCGTTGTCGTAGTCTCCGCGGCCGTCCCCGGTCCGGTCAGTTCCCGGCACGATGCTGGCCGAAACCGCATACACGATCGCCGGGCTCGATCGCGCGTAGTCGATCGAGGTGCGGCCCATGCCGGGCTCGGAGAGCACTTGCGTCCATGCTCCGCCGCCACCGGCGTCCTCGTTGCGGAACAGCGCGGCGGGACAGGGCCCGCTGCAGGCCGCCGGCAGGATCGTGCCCGGCAGCCAGTAGCGGTCGTCGATCGAGCGCGAGGCGCACGCGGCCAGCAGTACGTCGCGTTGCGCGTCGGGCAGCAACTGCAGCTCGGTGCAACCTTCATAGCGGTTGCCGTCGTTGGCATCGGCCGGGCGCAGCACGCGCTGGAAGCTGGATCCGCCGTCGTCCGAACGCCACACGCCGGAGTTGGTCGCGGCATAGAGACGGCGGTGGTCGTGGGCCGAGATCTCGATATCGGCGACGTAGCGGAAGTCGTCGCTGCTGCTGGCGACCAATTGCTGGAAACTCTGGCCGCCGTCCCGGCTGCGCAGGATGCCCTGGCCCCACATGCTGGCGTAGGGCTGTTCGCTGTAGCGATAGAGCTCGCCGGTACCAAGGTAGATCGTGTCGGGCGCGAGCGGATCGATCGCCAGGGCGCCGATGTTGAGATAGGCCGCGGCATCCGACAGCGGCGCCCAGTTGGCGCCGGCATCGTTGCTGACCCACAGGCCACCGGAAACGCCGGCGAGGTACAGGCGATCGGCATTGCGAGGATCGAAGGCGAAGGCGCGGGCGCGCCCGGCGACGTTGGTCGGACCGAGGAATTCCCAGCGCGGTGCGGCGGCCTTGTCGCGGGTTGAGGTGGGAACGAACGCGTGTTGCCGCGTGCTGTACAGGGGAAGCCTGGCGCTGGCGGCGGCAGCGCGCTGCCAGGCATCGACCGGAATCTCGGCTGCGCCGACTGGCAGGCGACGCTCACGCTGGAACCGCGCCCACTCGGCCGGCGCGTCGGCACGCTCGGCGTTGCCTTTACTGCTCTGGGGCGGGGCGAATTGCGGATCAGCGCTGCTGCACGCGGCAAGCGCCAACGCCAGCAAGCAGCAAGGCAAGGCGTGGATCGACGTCATGGGGCGCATGGTACGAAATCCAGCATAGTCTGGCGCCGGGCGCTGCAGAGGCCACCAGCGTGCATCAGGACCCGGGTCCATGGCGCCGCGGCCGGCCCCAGATCGCAAGATCCGCAGCCCCGCGGACAACCGGCGCCGCGCGGTCTACCGTGCCGCGGGATCCTCGCCGCGGCGCTCGATCTTCAGCGCGATCCCCGTCAGCCGCTCCAGCGGCAGCGGCCAACCACCGAGTGGCTCGAGGCTGCGCATCGCCTCGTCGGGATCATGGCCCAGGTACTTGACCGCGTAGGCGGCGTAGAGCACGCCCGCGCGGCCCCCGCTGGCACAGTGCAGCAGGACCTTGCCTTCGGTTCGATCCAGTTGCGCCTTGAAGGCCTCGAGGACTTCCGGGCGGAAGGGATGATCCGCTCCACCCACCGGTTCCTGCACGTAGTCGTAGGCGAGCGCCTTGGCCTGCGCCGCCTCGTCATATGACACCTGCTTGCGATCGTCCATTTCGGCGCTGGTGCGCAGGTTGAAGATGCTGCTGACGCCCTGTTGCCGCAACTGCTCGAGGTCGAGCTGGCTGGGTTGGCCGGCGATCAGGATGCGATCGCGGGCCACGGTCTTGAGCGGGACGGGTGCAGGCGCGTCGGCCGACCAGGCGGGAAAATGCACCACGGCGGCCAGCAGGACCAGCATCGGGAAACGTCGGATTTTCATGCTCGCCTGCTCCAGCCGGATTCGGGATCAGCCTTTCGCGCGCAACGCGACGATTGCCGCCTTCTCGCGCTCGGGGGCGATTCCAGCACGAATCGTCTGCTGGCGCTCGGCCGGCTGGGCGCGGAACCAGGACAGCGCATCGGTGGCAGTCGTCGCGAGCGGCCGGAACCGCAGCCCCTGCGCGAGTGCGCGCGCGATGCTGATCCGGGCGAAGCCGGCGCTTTCGCCGCTGCCCGGCACCCAGACCGGCATGTCGCCCCACGGCGAGACCCCCTGGGCCTCGAGGAAAGCCGCCGGCGCCCACAGCAGTTTCGCGCCGCTGGTGGTCACCGCGCGGATGCCATAGAGCATCGCGGCCATCGACATCTCGTAGTCGGGGCCGGTGGCGTTGTAGACGCCGAGGACGCGCTGCTCAGCCATGCGGATGGTCCATTCGGCGAGGTCGCGCGCATCGATGAACTGGACCGGGTCGCTGCCGTCGCCGGGCGCCAGCACCTCGCCGCCGCGATCGAGCCGCAGCGGCCAGTAGGTGAAGCGGTCGGTCTCGTCGCCGGGGCCAACGATCAGGCCGGGACGGATGATCGTGGCGTGGCCCGGGAACTGCTTCTGCGCCTCGCGTTCCGACAGCGCCTTGAGCGGGCCGTACAACGCCATGTTGGCCCGCAGGCCGGGCATGGTTTCGGCCATCGCGTCCTCGCCCTCGTATGGCGCGACGGCGGCGTCCTCGTCCATCCCCGGCTTGCTGGTGTCGGCGTACACCGAAATGGTCGAAATGAAGATGTACTGGCCGACCCTGCCGGCCAGCACCTTGCCGGCATCGCGGACCCAGAAGGGGACGCTGGTGGGGTTGTCGATACACACGTCCCATTCGCGGCCTGCGAGCGCCTTGAGGTCCCCGCTGTCGCGGTCGCCCACCAGTTGCTCGACCGCGGCGGGGAATTCATTCGCGCGTCGACCCCGGTTGAAGACCGTGATGCGGTGGCCGCGCGCCAGTGCGTAACGCACCTGGTGCGGGCCGGTGAATCCGGTGCCGCCCAGAATCAGGATCCGCAGCGGTTTCGCTGCCGGTGCCGGCGCCGCCGCAGCGGCGGATGCACTGGCGCCCAATGCGCCCAGGCCCGCAAGCCCACCGAGTTTCATCAGGTCGCGGCGCGTCGTGGGCACGGCGGAGCCCTCCGGTTGGGGAAGCCCGATTCTAGTCAGCGGCTTGAGGCCCGGCCAACGCTGGAAGTCATGGGTGGGGTCGCGGGATTGCACAGCGACGGGCTTCACGCCACGCTGTGACCATGGAATCGCCTGTGCCGGCTCCCCTGGTGATTGCCCATCGCGGCGCCAGCGGCTACCTGCCAGAGCACACCCTGGCGGCCTATGCGCTGGCAATCGAGCAGGGCGCGGATTTCATCGAGCCTGACCTGGTCCCCACGCGCGAGGGCGCGCTGATCGCGCGCCATGAAAACGAGCTCTCCGACAGCACCGATGTCGCGGCGCGCGCGGAGTTTGCCCATCGCCGCACCACCAAGCTGGTCGATGGCGTCGCGCGCTCGGGCTGGTTCAGCGAGGACTTCACGCTCGAGGAAGTCCGTAGCCTGCGCGCGCGCGAGCGCATCCCCGCCGTGCGTCCGGCCAATGCCGTGCAAGACGGCCGCCACGGCATCCCGACCCTGGACGAGATCGTGGCGCTTGCACGCGCCGCGCCGCGCGCAGTCGGCATCTATCCCGAGACCAAGCATCCGAGCTATTTCGCCCGCGAAGGCCGTCGGATCGACGGCGCGCCGATCGCGATCGATCTCGGCGAGCGCCTGGTCGAGACCCTGCAGCAGCTCCAATTCATCGACCCGGCGCGCGTGCGCATCCAGTCCTTCGAGGTCGGCAACCTCATCGACCTCGATCGTCGCATCCTTCCGGCTGCGAAGCTGCGCCTGCCGCTGGTGCAACTGTTGGGCGATCTGGAAGGCGACGGCGGCCCCTGGGACTTGCGTGATGGCGCGCGGGCGCTGTGGGCGCGCTGGCCCGGTTCGCGCTTGTCGCCGCTGGATCGCGACAATGCCGTTCGCTGGCGCGACCTCGTGACGCCGGAAGCCTTGCGGTGGCTGCGCAAGGGCCATGCCGCGGGCATCGGGCCGTGGAAGGACAACCTGTTGCCGCGCCGCGATGGGCGCCTGCTGGGCCGCGCAGCGCCGTTCGGACGAATGGCGCGTGAACTTGGCCTTGAAGTCCATCCCTATACCTTGCGCGCCGAAGCCGTCTACTCGGTGGCAGATGCCGACGGTCGCGTGTTGTCGGTCGAGGACGAGGCGCTGCGGCTGCTCGAAGCTGGCGCGACGGGCTGGTTCATCGACCAGCCCGACCGAGGGGTCGCGGCGCGCACGCGTTACCTGCGCGGCGCGGAATCCTGAGGCCGCGTCAGGGCGTCGGCGTAGCCACCGGCTTGGCGGCGTGCTTCTCGAACCAGGCCGCGCTGTTGAGCACCTGCGCGAGGAGCTGGCTCGGTCGCGCATTGATCGAGTGCGAGGCGCCCGGGATGCGCACCAGCGCGGTGTCGATGCGGCGCAGTTTCAGCGCCTGGTAGAACTGCTCCGCTTCCGAGATCGGCGTGCGGTAGTCGTTCTCCCCGGTGATCAGCATGGTCGGCGTCTTGACCTTGCCGACGTAGCTGATCGGGGAGCGGCGCAGGTATTCGTCGGGCTTTTCCCACGGCGGGGCGGCGAACCAGTAGTCGGTGAAGAAGGGATAGGCGTCCGAGGTCAGCACGAAGCTGTACCAGTTGATCACCGGCTTGGCGACCACCGCGGCCCGGAAGCGGTCGGTGTGTCCGACGATCCAGGCGGTCAGCACGCCGCCGCCGCTGCCGCCGGTGACGTAGAGGTTGGTGTCGTCGACGCCGGTCTTCGCGATCACGGCGTCGACGCCGCTCATCAGGTCGTCGTAGTCCTGGCTCGGGTAGTTGTGGTGGATCTGGTTGGCGAAGTCCTCGCCATAGCTCGTGCTGCCGCGCGGGTTGGTGTAGAGCACCAGCCAGCCGCGGGCGGCGTAGAGCTGGATCTCGGGCGCGAAGTGCGGCCCGTAGGCGGCGAACGGTCCGCCGTGGATCTCCAGCAGTAGCGGGTATTTGCGCCCCGGCTCATGGCCCGGCGGGTACACCAGCCAGCCCTGGATGGCGCGTCCGTCGGCGGAGGACTTCCACTGCAGCTCCTCGACCCGCCCGAGCGTGCGATGCGCGAGCACGTTGTCGTTGAGGTCGGTGAGCACGCGCCGCTTGCCCTTGCGGTCCACCACCGCCAGTTCCGCAGGGCGGTCGGTTGCGGTCGCGGTGTACGCGACCTGCCCGCCGCGCACCGACTTGGCGCCGCCTGCATAGGGTCGACCCATGGCGGTCCCGCCGAGGTCGGTCGCCAGGGTGCGGATCGCGCCGCCGGCGGCCGCGACCCGCGCGACCGTGGTGCTGCCGCGATCCTCGTACTCGAACACGATGGCGTCGTTGCCGTCCCATTCCGGCGCCTCGGCCGAGCGGTCGAGCGTGGCGCCGAGGACGCGGCTCGTGCCGCTGGCAAGATCCAGCACCGAGAGTTGCGAGTTCTGGTACCCGAGCTTGCGATCGTCGAAGCCCACGTAGGCAACGTGGCGGCCGTCCGGCGACACCGCGGGCGCGCGGTCGGGACCGATGCGTTGGGTCAGCCTTAGGGTCGTACCGGTTTCAATGTCGATCCGGTACAACTCGGTCTCGAGTGGCTGGTAGTCGGCGTCGGCGTCGAGATTGGCGGCCACGATCACGCTGCGGCTGTCGGGCAGCCAGGCGGCGGGCGCATTGAAGTCGTGGTCGCCCTGGGTGACCTGGCGCGCGGCGCCGCCTTCGGAGGAGACCACGAAGAGATGGGCATAGCCGGGCGCAAGGTAGCCGGCGCCGTCGGCGCGATAGAGCACCTTGTCGATCACCTTGACCGGCGCGGCCCAGGTCGCGCCTTCGGGCGGGGTCGGCATGTCGGTCGCGAGGCTGGCCGGCTTGGCCGGGACCCGGGCGCTGAACGCGATCCAGCGCCCGTCCGGCGACCAGCTCAGTCCCTCAGGGCCCGCGGTGAGCTGGGTCAGCCGCACGGTGGCGCCGGTATCCATGTAACGGACGTGGATCTGCTGCGCGCTGCCGTCGCTGGCGACATAGGCCAGGCGCCTGCCGTCAGGCGACCACGCCGCCTGGCCCTCGTTGCCGGTGCCCTCGGTCAGGGGGCGCGAGGCGCCACTGGCGGTGTCCACCAGCCACAGGCCGCTGCGGCTGCCGTCCGTACGCACATCGAACGCGCGCCGGCTGTAGACCACCGATCGTCCGTCCGGAGACACCGCCGGGGCGTCCGCCCATTGCAGGCCGAACAGGTCCATCGGTTTGAAGGGGCTGGTTTCGGCCGTGGCCGCGGTCCCGGCGACCCCGATCAGGAGGGCGAACAGGGCAAGCGGCAGGGTCCTTGGCATGGCAGGCGCGTCCGGGCGGAGGGGGGGGGCGAGTATGCGGTGCCCGGCGCGACCCGGGCAACCGGGCCGGAGGGTCAGGGGAGGGGCCCCAAGTCCTTGATTCGCATTCTGTCCGGGCTTGAGGTAGAGTGCGCGCCGCTGTGTCACACCGAGCACTGCTGCAAGTGTTCCGCTGTAGCGTCGATCTCCGATCGAGCTCCAACGAGTCACCCGCGTCTTCGGCGCCTTACACAGTGAAAGACGACCGCTGGGTCGCGTGACCCTCGGCGAAAATCATTCACTCATACACATTGGAGTTGGTCATGTCTGATCGTGAGATCGGTACCGTCAAGTGGTTCAACGATGAGAAGGGCTTCGGGTTCATCACCCGCGAGAACGGCCCGGACGTCTTCGTTCATTTCCGCGCCATCATCGGCACGGGTCGCAAGACCCTGGCTGAAGGCCAGCGCGTGGAGTTCAAGGTGGTGCAGGGCCCGAAGGGCCTGGCCGCCGAGGAAGTGCGCGCGGCGTAATTGCCCCGTACTTGCCGGACGGCGCGAGCCGTCCGGAGCCACACTCGAAGCCCGCGCCCTGCGCGGGCTTCGTCTTTGCGGGCCCCGCAATATCGCTGCAACCTGGCGTCATCCCGACGCACGCCGGGACCCAGTGCGATGGCGGCAGTCGCGCGCTAGTGGGTCCCGGCGTGCGCCGGGATGAGGCCCGTGGGTGCAGACAGGCGCGACAGGCTTTCGGCGTCGACCAGCAAGACCCGGACCGGTACTTCGCCCAGCCCCTCGACCGACTCGACATGCACCGTCGCGTGCATGGGCGGCGCGTCGAGCAGCGCGACGAAATCCTCGGTCATCAGCACGTATTCGCTCGATGCGACCTGGTTCTTGAGCAGGCGATGGATCAGGATCACCTCCTCGCCAGCCAGTTCCTCGAACTGGCGCAACTGCTTGATCGCGATCTCGCCCGAGTGCACGAATGCCTTGAGGCTGAGGCCGCCGATGTTGGCGCAAGCCGCGCAGTTGCAGTGCGAGCGCTCGGAGCGGATCGACTGCAGGCGGGCACGGAAGGCCTCGAAGCCGGCACGCAGGCTGGCCACTACCGCGGCCGCCGTGCGCCGCGGCTCGGGTCCGGATTCGACATATAGCAGTGCCGCGTCGCCCTCGAGCTTGTTGAGGATCAGGGGCCGCTCGGCGCCGGAGACCAGCGCCTCGATCAGGTCGCTGACGATCTGTTCGGCGTGCAGCAGGCTGACTTCGCGCCGGCGGATGAAGCCGGTATAGCCGCTGATATCGGCGATGACGAGGATGGCGGGCGTGAGGCGCATGGTGAAATTCCGCGGGAACCAGCCAGCAGACCGGGCCGGCGCCCCCGATCTTGCAGGCGCCGGCCGCGACATGCCTGCTCAGTACGGCCGGCCGCCGACGACCTCGAAATCGCCGGCGCAGCCCTGGTCGACCCAGACGCCGCGGCGGTCGTTGCCCCAGGTGCGACCCTCGACGCAGGCCGCGTGCGACACCTGGCGCGCGAGCCGCACCGGTCCGCCGCCGGTCGCGCAGTAGCTGCGCTGGTAGTCGCGAGATTCGCAGCGCAGCCAGCGCGATGCGGTGTCCGGCCGCCCGGGGTTGTTGGCGTAGCCGATCTCGAACTGACCCGCGCAGCCGTCCTGGACCCAGATGCCGCGCTGGTCGTAGGCCCAGTTGCGTCCGTAGACGCAGGGGGAGTTGCTGGTCTGGCGCACCAGCGCCGCGGCGCCGTAGCCGATATCGGCCGGGCAGTAACGGCGCCGGTAGTCGCGCGACTCGCAATAGAGCTGGTTGGGCTGCACATAACCGCCGCCGCCCTGCGACGGATCCCACTGGTAGTCCTCGTCGCGATAGCTGATCTCGAACTCGCCGGCGCAACCCTCGGTCACCACGATGCCGTTGGCATCGCGCCACCAGGTGCGGCCGCGCACGCAGGGCGCGTCGGAAACCTGGTTGACCAGCTTCACGCCACGCGCGGTCGGCGCGGGGCAGAACTGGCGCCGGAAATCCTCCGAGGCGCAGACCACGAACTGGTCGCTGGAATAGCCGTAGCCCCAGCCATAGTTGTCGCCATAGCGGCCGATCTCGAAGTCCCCGACGCAGCCGCCGGAGACCCAGATGCCGTCGCGACGGTAGCCCCAGGTGCGGCCGAGCTGGCAACGTCCGTTGACGTTGCTGACCAGGCGCACGCCGCGGCGCGTGTCGGCGGGACAGAAGCTGGAGCGCCCGCCGGGCGATTCGCAGCGGATGAAGGCATAGGCGGTCTGCCTGGAGGCGACCTGAGCCGCAGCCGGCTCCGGCAGCACGGCGCACAGCGCCAGCAATACGAATGCAATCCCCAGTCGCATGGCAAGGTCTCCTCGATCGACCGGCGCCGCGACAGCGACGCCACCTGGCTACGACGCCTTTCTATCATGCCGGCGTACCATGGGCGCAAGCGCGCGCCGCGCCGACTGCCAATCGCCAGCTGCATTGCCGGAGCCCTGCCATGCCTGAGCTGATCGAAGCCCTTGTGGAAGGGCGGACGCACGACCTCGGCGGCTTTTCGGTGCGCCGCGTCCTGCCCTCGGTGCAGCGGCGCGCGGTGGGCCCCTTCGTGTTCGTCGATCACATCGGCCCGGTGCGTTTCGCCCCCGGCGCCGGGGTCGCCGTGCGCCCGCACCCGCATATCGGGCTGGCGACCGTCACCTGGCTGTTCGAAGGCGCGCTGGTGCATCGCGACAGCCTGGGCAACGTGCAGGTGATCGAGCCCGGCGAACTCAACTGGATGACGGCGGGACGCGGGATCGCGCATTCGGAGCGTTCGCGCCAGGAGGATCTCGCGGCCGGCATGCGCTTCCATGGCATGCAGACCTGGGTCGCGCTGCCGCGCGCGGACGAGGACATGGCACCGGCCTTCTTCCACCATCCGGGCGCCACCCTGCCGCGGGTCGAGCGCGCGGGCGTGCGCCTCGACGTGATCGCCGGCACGGCCTACGGCCAGGCGTCCCCGGTGCGGGTGCACTCGCCGACCTTGTACGTGGCCGCGACCCTGCGATCCGGGTCGGCCCAGGCGGTCGACACGGGCCACGAGGAACGCGCCGTGTACGTCGCCGACGGATTGCTCGATATCGGCGGCACGCAGCTGGGTTCGGGGCAGATGGCCGTGCTCGCACCGGGCGCGGCGGTCGTGCTGGAGGCGCTGGCAGATACCCGCGCAATGCTGCTGGGCGGCGCGCCGCTCGACGGCCCCCGCCACCTGTGGTGGAACTTCGTCGCCAGCGCGCCGGAACGGATCGAGCGCGCCAAGCGCGATTGGCGCGAGGGCCGCTTCGCCCTGCCGCCCGGCGAGACCGAGTCGATTCCCTTGCCCGAGCGCTGAAGCAGCCGAGTCCGCGCGCGGGCGGATCGAGGCCTGGTGCAGGCCGGCGCAGCCGGACCTACACTTCGGGTCAAGCCCGCGGAGACCTGCCATGTCCACACGCCCCGCACCCGCTGTACCCGTGCCAGCCATGGACGCCGACGAGCGCGCTCTGCGCCTGGACCTCGCCGCCTGCTACCGGCTGGTGGCGCTGTACGGCTGGGACGACCTCGTGTTCACCCACATCTCGGCCAAGCTGCCCGGGCCGCACGAACACTTCCTGATCAATCCCTACGGCATGCTGTTCTCCGAGATCACCGCCTCGAGCCTGGTCAAGGTGGACCTGCAGGGCCGCATCGTCGGCGCATCGCCGTGGCCGGTGAACCCGGCCGGCTTCGTGATCCACAGCGCGATCCATGCGGCGCGCCACGACGTGCAATGCGTGTTGCACACGCACACGCTCAACGGTGTCGCGGTCTCGGCCCAGAAGAGTGGCGTGCTGCCGATCTCGCAACAGAGCATCTTCGTGCTCGCGAGCCTGGGCTACCACGACTACGAGGGCGTGGCGCTGCGCGACGACGAAAAGCCGCGGCTGGTGCGCGACCTCGGTGATCGCACCTTCTTCATGCTGCGCAACCACGGGCTGCTGACCGTGGGCGCCAACATCCCCGACACCTTCCTCTCGATGTATGTTTTCGAGTCGGCCTGCGCGATCCAGGTGCGCGCGCAGGGCGGCGGCGAACTGGTCGCGGTCCCGGCGCCGATCATCGAAGGCGCGCGCGCCCAGGCCGAGCAGGTGACGCGCAACCTCGGCGGAGGCCTGGCCTGGCCGGCGCTGCTGCGGCGCCTCGACCGCATCGATCCTGGCTGGCGCGATTGAGTCGCGCGGAGCCCGTCCTCAGGGCGCGGCAGCCGGCATGCGGCCGAATTGCAGCCGGCGTCCCGTGCGCGTGACCATTTCCAGCGTGTCGCCCTCGATCGAAAAGCGCTGCACGCCCTCGAGCTGGTCGATGAAGAAGGCCTCGAGCTGCTGGCCTTCGCGGCACGGCATCATCGCGCCGCCGACGCGCCCGAATACCAGGCCATCCGGTGGCGTCAGCGTGTAGGTCGCCGTGAGTGGATTGCATACGCCGCGGCCGCGGGCGCGGGCGTCGTCGAAGGACAGGCGCGGGTGGTTCTGCACCGGCACCTGGCCGAGATTACGGCCGGGAATGCGGTTCAGGCGCCATTGCGTGCCAACCAGCGGATTGGATGCGGGATCCACCGGCGCATCGGCCGCGACCGCGAACCCCGAAAGCGCCAGGGCCAGGCAGAGCAGGACGGTACGCATGGCGGAGCTCTCCGTTCTCATCGTGCCCATCTTAGCGCCGCGGCCCCTCGCGCAGGCCGCGCCACCAGCGCGTCGGCGAAAATCGCCGGTGGCTCAGGGCCAGCGCCTGCTCGACCACGCCCTCGTCGGCCCAGCGGGAATACGGCAAGGCTGCCTCGACCTCGGGGGCGCCGTGGAGCAATTGCGGTTGTTGCGCCAGCGCGGCTTCGCAGGCCCCGTAGCCGTGGTCGACCAGGATCTCGAACTCGGCGCGGCTGAAGCGGTCGAGGTCCGTGCGCACGCGCGCGAGGCACGATTGCACCAGTTCGGGCGAATAGCCGAAGTGGGCATCGCGCAGGGGACGGGTCAGGCTCCACAGCGCGCCGTCGATCTGCCCGGAACGGCGCAGTTCGGCAAACAGGCGCTTGCGCAGGGCGTTGGCCTGGTTGCCCATCACCGCGCCGTAGCGCGCCAGCTTGCTGGCCAGGTTGCGCCCGGGCTCGAAAGGGAAGGGCGAGCCGCCGTCGGAGACCAGCACGACGTCGGCATGCTTGATCACCGGCTCCATCGCGAGGTTATCGTAGACGCCGCCGTCGGTGAGGTCGACGCGCTCGACCAGGCGATCGCGGTCGACGCCGCGATAGCCGCCGTGGGTCCAGCGCATGCCCTCCGTGCGCAGGCGCAGCGGACCGAACACCGGCGGGAAGCACGAGGAGGCGGCCACCGCGGTCGCGATCGCGATGTCGTGGGGTTGTGGCCCCTCGGCATCGCCGCGCAGATAGCCGGTCTGGTAGTCGCCCACGCGCGTGCGGCTGAACTCGAAGTTGACCCCGAAGCGCAGGTTGGTCGCGCAAAAGACCAAGTCCGGGACCCGCGGCAGCTCCGCCAGCGAGCGCGCGCCCAGCAGGCGCCGATAGCTGCGCGCGAGGAATCCACTGCCATACCGGTGTCGGACCAGGTTCGGCAGCGCGCAGAGCAGGGCGGGCAGGGTGCGGATGTCATGGCGCACGACCGCGGCGAAGGGTTCGGCCAGCGCGGCGCGGAAATCGAGCGTGGCGCACCAGCGGGCGTAGGCGAGCGGATCGGCACCGGCGGCGGCGCGAACCAGGCGTTCGGCCAGGAAGGCGGCGAGGATGCTGCCGCCGGACACGCTGCTGATGCGGCGTACCTGGGCCAGCAGCCCCAGTTCATGCAGTCGCCACAGCGCGCCGAGGTGGAACAGGGCGGCACGGTAGCCGCCACCCGACAGGCACAGGGCCAGGCGCACGCGCCGGCTGCGCGAAGCGGGATCGTGATCGAGGGAGTCGTCCATGGCCGATCGACGATAGCCTTCGCTTCGCGACGCGGCAACGCCGTCGCGCGATGCTAGGCTGCGCGCCTTCATTGCATGGGAGTTGCGCGTGCAGCGGGCCTTGCGCGACCGCTTCAGCGGCATCGATCGCCTTTACGGCAGCGGCAGCGTCGAACGGCTGGCGCGCGCGCGCGTGGCCGTGGTCGGTGTCGGCGGCGTCGGTTCCTGGGCGGCGGAGGCGCTGGCCCGCAGTGGCGTGGGCGCGCTGGCGCTGTTCGATGCCGACGAGGTCTGCCTTGGCAACAGCAACCGGCAGTCGCACGCGCTGACCTCGCGCGTCGGCCAGCCCAAGGTCGCGGTCATGGCCGAGCGCCTGCGCGAGATCAATCCGCTGCTCGAGGTCGAGCCGGTGCAGAGCTTCGTGACCGCGCGCAACCTGCGCGAACTCCTCACCGCGCGCTTCGACCTCGTGCTCGATGCCTGCGATGCCTTCCGGACCAAGGTCGACCTGATCGCGCACTGCAAGCGCAACAAGATCGCGATGGTGGTGAGCGGCGCCGCCGGGGGGCGTACCGATCCGACCCAGATCCGTGTTCGCGACCTGTCCAGGACCAGCGTCGACGTGCTGCTGGCGCAGGTCCGGCGCAAGCTGCGCGACGAGTACGGCTGGACCCGCAATCCCAAGCGCTATTTCGGCGTGCCCGCGGTGTACTCGCTGGAGGCGGCGCAATACCCGCAGCCCGACGGCAGCGTGTGCGATCGCCGCCCGGTCGATGGCGAGGCCGGCCTCAGGCTCGACTGCGGCGAGGGACTCGGCGCCGCGATGCACGTGACCGCGGCCTTCGGGATGGTGGCCGTCGCCCGCGCCGTGCAGAAACTGCTGGGGCGCAACTAACGGTCGCGGCCGCGGGGCGCCTGGTCCAAGGCGCGAGCCGGGTTCTTGCGCCGCCGGCGCCACGCCGCCAGCACCAGGGTCGACAGTCCGAGCAGGATTTCGTCGACGAAGGGAATCAGGTCGGGCAGGAACAGGTCGAGGACGAAGATCCCCGCCGTGAGGGCGAGCAGGCGCGGGAAGCGCAGGCCTCCGGCCCAGCGTCGCAGCAGGCCACCGATCATGGCGTCGCGTCCTCGGGCAGTCCGAACAGGCGGCGCGCGTTGCGCGTGGTCGCGGCTGCCAGGGCTTCGACCTCGATGCCGCGCAGCGCCGCCACCACGGCGGCGATGCCGGGTAGCAGCGCCGGTTCGTTGCGCTCGCCGCGATGGCCGGCAGGCGGCTGGTCGGGGGCGTCGGTCTCCAGCAGGAGGAAGTCCAGCGGCATCCGCGCCACCAGCGCGCGCAAGCGGCTGGCGCGATCGTGCGTGGCCGCTCCGCCGATACCGAGATGGAAGCCCAGTTGCCACAGTTGCCGCGCCTGCTCCTCGCTGCCGCCATAGCTGTGCACCACGCCGCCCAGCCGGCCGACGCGCCGCACGGCAGCGATCACCGCATCGACCGCGCGGCGCGCGTGCACGATCACGGGCAATCGGGCATCGCGCGCGATCTCGAGCTGGCGTGCGAATATCCGCGCCTGTGCCTCGGGATCCAGGTCCGGAACGAAATAATCGAGGCCGCATTCACCGACTGCGCAGGGTCGCTCGGCCTCGATCCAGTCCGGCAGCGCCGCGAGGTCTTCGGACCGGTGGCGCGCGAGGTATACCGGGTGCAGTCCGTAGGCGGGATGCACGCCAGGCTCGGTTGCCGCCAGTTTGCGCAGCGCCGGCCAGCCCGCCGCATCGACGGCGGGCACGACCTGGCGAGTCACGCCGGCGGCACGCGCACGGTCCAGCACCGCGTCGCGGTCCGCGTCGAACTCGGGCGCGTCGAGGTGCGAGTGACTGTCGATCCAGGTGAGCACGCAGCCAGCATGCGGGCGGGGCGCACGCCTCGCAAGGCCCGCTGCAGGGGCGACCTGCGGACGCCGGTTTGCGGCACCCGCAGGCCTGGAGGTCCGGCCGCGGTCAGCGCGCGCCGGGAACGATCACGCGCGGCAAGGCGAGGGCGGTCGCCTCCTGCTCCATGCGGGCAACGTCGCCAGCGCGCAGCGCGGTGATCTCGTTGCCGATGCGGTTCAACTCGCCATCGAGCCAGGCCTTGCGCTCGCGCATGCCCTGAGTCGGGGCATGGTCGGACTGCAGCGCCCACGAGTAGAGCGGCGCCAACTGCGAATACAGCTTGGCGCCGCCCTCGCGCCCGGCCAGGATGTCGTAGACCACCTGGGCGCCGGGATTGTGCAGTTCGGCCTCGATCGCCGTGGTGCGCCCGATCACCGTGTCGGCGGTGGCGCGCAGCTGCGCCGCGGCCGCGTTCGATTCCGTGCGGCGCCTGAGGTCGACGGTCTGCTCGCGGATCGCGCGCAGCGCGTCGATGTAGCCGCTTGCCCGATCCATCGCATCGCGCAGCGCCACGCCGAAGGCGACGTTGGCCTGCAGCGCCTCCGGGGCGATGGTCGAGCGCGGGTCGGCGCGCACCTCGATCGGCTGCTCCAGCGTGGTCCCGCCAGCGGTCAGCCGCAGGGTGTACTTTCCGGGCGCCACCAACGGTCCCTGCTCGGGCTCTCCGGCGTCGAGCTTCGACGCGATGCGGCGCACGCCCTCCATGCGCAGGTCCCAGGCCGCGCGATTGATGCCCTGGGCCTTGGTCAGCGCCGGCTTGGGCTCCTCGGTCGGCTCGTCGGGATCGTCCTTGCCGTACTTGGCCGGGCGCACCACGCTCGACAGCGTGCGGATGACCTGCCCCTGTGCGTCGAGGACCTCGGCCTTGATCTCGTCCTTCGATTCCTGCTTGAGCCAGTAAGCGAAATTGACGCCTTGGGCCGGATTGGCCGTCGCGCCCTGGTCGCCCCAGCGGTAGTCATAGGCCCAGCGCACGGCCGCGGCGGGGGCGAACAGGTGCGCCGGCTGCGCCTTGACCGTGGCATCGAGTTCGCGCAGCGGCCGCACATCGTCCAGCACCCAGATGCCGCGCCGCGTGCCCAGCACCAGGGCGCCGTGCTTGCGCTCGATGTCGACCACGCCGACCGGGGGCAGGCCCTGCTTGACCTGCGACCAGTTGGCGCCGGCGTCGCGCGACATCCACAGGCCGCGCTCGCCGCCCAGCCAGACGATGCGCGCATCCTCGGGGTCCTCGCGCACCACGAACAGCGGCTGGTCGTCCGGCAGGCCGGTGGTACGCGTGGCCCACGACTGGCCGAAGTCGCGCGTGTGGAACAGGTGCGGGCGCTGGTCGCCGAGACGGCGCGCATCGACCACCACCCAGGCCGAGCCCGGGTCGGTGCGCGACAGCTCGATCGATTCCACGGTGCCCCATTCGGGCAGGGACTTGGGCGTGACGTCGGACCAGGTCTGGCCACCATCGCGGGTCAGGTGCACGCGGCCGTCGTCGGTTCCGGCCCAGATCTGCCCGGCCGTCACCGGCGATTCCTCGATCGCGAAGATCGTGCCGTAGGTCTCCACCCCGGTGATGTCGCCGGTGATGGGTCCGCCCGACCATTCCTGCCTGCCGCGGTCGTTGCGGCTCAGGTCGGGGCTGATCGCGGTCCAGGTCGAGCCACGGTCGGTGGTGCGGAACAGCATGTTGCCACCGTGGTAGAGCACCTTGGGATCGTGCGGCGAGATCTCCAGCGGCGCGGTCCACTGGAATCGGTATTGCAGTTCCCTGGGCTTGATGCCGCTGGGATTGGCCGGATAGATCGAGATGTTGCGGTATTGGCCGCTGCCTTCGTCGTAGTGCGTGAGGTAGCCGCCGTACTCGCCGGCGTAGATCGTGCCCGGCTGCGCCGGGTCGAACTTGAAGTCGCCGGCTTCGCCACCGCCGACCGAACGCCAGTCGGCCAGCGCCGGACCCTCGTTCTGCGGCAGCATGTTCGGGCCGCTGGCGGTGCCCCAGTCCTGCATGGTGCCGCCGACGTGCCACGGCGTGCGGTCGTCGACGTCGATGTTGTAGAACTGCGCCAGCGGCAGGTCGGGGTTGAACCAGGTCTTGCCGGCGTCGAGCGAGATGTCGATGCCGCCGTCGTTGGCGCTGGCCATGCGACGCGGATCGCGCGGGTCGATCCAGATATCGTGGTGGTCGCCGTGGTGCGGACCCTTGACCTGGGCGATGGTCTTGCCGCCGTCGGTGGAGCGCAGCAACGGGACCTGCGGGAACCACACCGTGTCCGGGTCGCGCGGGTCGATGGTCAGCGTGGAGTAGTACCAGGCGCGCTGGCGCAACGCGCGATGGTCATTGGTGCGAGTCCAGGTCGTGCCGGCATCGTCGGAGCGGAACAGCCCGCCTTCCTCGGCTTCGATCAGCGCATAGACCCGCTTGCTGTCGGAGGGCGCGACCGCGACGCCGACCTTGCCCCACTCGCCGCCCGGCAGTCCGCTGCCGCTGAGCGCCTTCCAGGTCGCGCCGCCATCCTCCGAACGATACAGGCCGCTGCCCGGGCCGCCGCTGGTGGCCTGCCACGGCGTGCGCTTGAACTGCCACATGCCGGCGTACACGACGCGCGGATTGTTGGGATCGAAGGCGACGTCGGAAGCGCCGGTGACCTTGTCCTTGTGCAGGACGCGCTGCCAGGTCTTGCCGCCGTCGCCGGTGCGGTACACGCCACGCGCGTCGGAGGGCGCGAAGGGCGAACCCAGCACCGCGGCGAAGGCGATATCCGGATCCTGCGGATGCACGGCCAGGGTACCGATCTGGCCCTTTTCCTTCCACACGTGCTCCCAGGTCTTGCCGGCATCGGCGGACTTCCAGATGCCGTGGCCCAGCATCACGTTGCCGCGCGGGTTGGCCTCGCCGCCGCCGACGTAGATCACGTTCGGGTCCGAGGGCGCGATCGCCAGCGCGCCCATCGAGGCCGTGAACTCCTGGTCCATGATCGGCTTGAACTTGTGCCCGCCGTCCTCGGACTTCCAGACCCCGCCCTGCGCCGCGGCGAAGTACCAGGTATTCGGATCCCCGGGGACGCCGGCCACGCGCGTCAGGCGCCCGCCAATCGCCGGGCCGATGGAGCGGAAGGCCATCGCGCCGTATTCCGCCGGCGGGGCATCGGCCGCGACGACGGGAAGGCAGGTCGCCGCAAGCAGGCAGGACAGCATCAGGCGGGCATTCGCGTGCATCGGTAGTGGGTTCCTGGACGGAAAATGGGGATTCCGCACGCTATTCGGCGCGGCGTTTGCGGTCAATAGCCCGGCCTGCACTCAGGCGCTGTAGCGGCGCCGCCAATCGAGCGCGAGGTAGATCGCCACCAGCGCGACCAGCGCGACGCCGATCGCGCCCCACTCGGCGCGGGTCAGCGTGGCCAGGATCGCGGCCATCAGCGCGATCGAGAGCAAGGGCACCAGTGCGCCGCCGGGCGCGCGGAAGGGCGTGCCAGCGCCACGCACGTCGCGCCGCTGCAATTGCCAGGCGGCGGCGGCGACCAGCACGTAGACCACGCAGTTGGCGCCGCCCGAGACCAGCGCGAGGCGCTCGAAGCTGCCGCCGATCGCCAGCGCGCAGGCGATGCCGCCGTGTACCACGATGGCTACCAGCGGAACGCGATGGCGTTCGGTCACCTGGCCCAGCGCCCGCGGCAGCAGGCCATCGCGACCCAGGGCATAGAGCAGGCGCGAGGATCCGAGCAGGTTGCCGAGCAGGAAGCCCGCCATCGACACGCTGGCGGTGGCGATGAGCAGGCCGAAACCCGGCGCCCACAACGCACCCGCCGCACGCGCGACCGGCGCGGTCGCGCCATCGAGCGCCGGTCCCAGCACGCCCTGGCAGACCAGCTGGATCGAGACGTAGAGCAGGACCACCAGCGCGACCGCGGCCAGGGTCGCGCGCGGCACGTCGCGGGCGGGATCGCGCACCTCGCCCGAGGGAATGAGTGCAGTCTCCATGCCCGAGTACGCGAACATCACCAGCACCATCGAGGTGCCCAGCGCGGCCCAGGACGGCACCGCGACGCTGATATGCGACCAGTCGACGAACCACAGGCCGATGCCGGCGAGCAGGAACAGCGGCGTGAGCTTGAGCGCGGCCAGCGCCACGATGGCGCGCGCGCCGAGCTTGACCCCGAAGGCGTTGAGTGCGATCAGCAGCGCGTACAGCACGACCAATGTCGCCGTGCGCAGGGCGGGCGTCGCCATCGCCGGCACCACGTTGCCGATCTGGTCGACCAGCGCGGCCGAGATGCCGGCACTGGAGGCGACATTGGTGATCCACATCAGCGCGCCGGCGACGAAACCGGCGAAGGTGCCGAAGGCCGCCGCGGTATAGCTGTAGGGTCCGCCGGTGGCGCCGACGCGGCTGCCCGCGACCGCGAAGCACAGGGCGATCGGCAGGATCGCGACCGCGCCGGCGAGGAAGGCCAGCGGCGCGCTCGATCCCATCGCGGCGTAGAGCACCGATGGCGCGCGGAAGATCCCGCCGCCCACGGTGACATTGACGATCGCGGCCGTGAGGGCGAGGGTGCCGACCGCGCGTACCAGCGCGGTGTCGGCCCGCAAGGCGCCGAATGCAGCGCCGCCGGCCGGGGGAGTTGTCATGGGCGCTTGCCTGCAGTGGGGGGGCAGCGCACGGCCGCGATGCCCGGATCGGTTTCGACGCTAGAGGCTGCTTGCCGGCCCGTCAACCGCTCGCCGCTCGCACTCGCGCGAGCGCATAATCGCGGCCTGCCGGATCGAACGAGATGCTCCACCATGCGCATTGCCCGCGGGTTCGCGCTGCTGTGGTTCGCGTTACCGTCCGCGGCCAGCACTGCCGAGCCAGCTAGCGCGACGCCCGGGTTGCAGGCCGTGATGCCGCCGGCGGTGGGCTGGCGCCGCGACTTCCACCAGCACCCGGAACTGGGCAATCGCGAAATCCGGACGTCCGGCGTGGTCGCGGCGCACCTGCGCAGCCTCGGCTTCGTGGGTGCGACGCCGCCGGGCCAGGACCCGCGCGCTGCTGCAACCAACCACTCGCCGCAGTTCAGCGTCGACGTGGCGGCGCTGCCACTGGCGCTCGATGCCTTGTTGCGCAGCACGCTGGCCGCCCTGCAGCCGGCGGCCGCACCCTGACCGGGCCCGCACCGATGCCGCTGCAGCCGTTGCGTCAACCGAGTTTCGTGCTCCTGTGCGGACTGGTCGCGATCCTGCTGGCCTATCCGTTCCTGGAATCCAGTCCGCTGGGACGTGAACTGCTGGCTGCGGTCGGCCTGGTGGTGCTGGTGCTGTGCGTGCGCATCGTGGGCGTGGGCCCGCGCCGCGCCGTGCTGGGCTGGATGCTGGCGGGCGTCGCCATCGCCACCAACGCGGCGTATGTGGGGTGGGACGCGCCGAGATTGGGCCTGTACACCACGCTTGCCTACGCGGTCTTCTACGCCTACGCGATCGCCAGCCTGGTCGCCTACGTGCTGCGCGACGACATCGCGACCTACGACGAACTGTTCGCGGCGGTGTGCCTGTACATCTTCATCGCGATGTTCTGGGCCTGTCTCTACTGGATCGTGAAGTACTTCCAGCCCGGGGCTTTTTACGTCAATCCCGCCAACAACATCGACGGGCGGGTGACCTGGTGGGACCTGCTGTATTTCAGCTTCACCACCCTGACCAGCACCGGCTATGGCGAGATCACCCCGGTGACCTCGCACGCGCGTTCGCTGGTGATGCTCCAGCAGATCACCGGCGTCATGTACGTCGCGCTGCTGGTGGCGCGCCTGGCGAACATGTTGCCGTCGCGACGCATTGGACGCTGAGGTCGCGATCGGCTGGACGACAGCGGCTACGATCGGGCCAATTGCCCGGGGAGATCGCACATGGCGCAAGTCGACGAGGCCCTGACCGATCCGGTCCGCCTGGTGGAAGCGGTCTATGCGCTGATTTCCGGTCCGGCCGGCGCTGCGCGCGACTGGGCCCGCTGGCGCAGCCTGTACCTGCCCGATGCGCGCATGCTGCGCACCGTCGTCGATGCGCGGGGCCGCCCGGGCGCGCAGCGCTTCGGGCTCGAGGACTACATCGCCGACGTGACCCCGCGCTTTGCCGCCAGCGGCTTCCACGAGGTCCAGGTCGGATGGCACGCGGAGCGCTTCGGCGCGGTCATGTCCGCACGCAGCGTGTACGAGGCACGCCGCGATCCCGCCGACCGCGAACTGCTCAAACGCGGCGTGAACTTCATCCACCTGTACGACGACGGGGCGCGCTGGTGGATCGCCAGCGTGGTCTGGGATGACGCGCGGCCGGGCGTGGAGGAACCCGCCTGGTTCCGCGGCGCGGCTCCCGGGGTCGCCGGGTCCTCGCTAAGCTAGGCCTGTACCCAACGGATCCGCACGGAACCTCCATGGCCAGCAGCCTCCTGCCGTCGCGCTACTACTTTCTGGTCGCTTGCGTGCTGGCTTGCCTGTGCTCGATAGCGCTGGCCCTGTGGCTCAGGCAACCGCTGTGGTGGTGGCCGGCTGCCGCAACCGGCGTGATCAGCCTGGTCGGGATCCGCGACGTGACCCAGCAGCGCCAGGCGATCCGGCGCAACTACCCGATCCTGTCGCACATCCGCTTCTTCCTCGAGTACATCCGCCCCGAGATCCGGCAGTATTTCCTCGAGACCGAGCAGGAGCAGGTGCCGTTCTCGCGCGCGCAGCGCTCGATTGCCTACCAGCGGGCCAAGAACCAGGTCGACAAGCGCCCGTTCGGCACGCTGCTCGATGTCTACGCGCCGAACTACGAGTGGATCAACCACTCGATGGCGCCATGCCCGATCGCGGACCACGATTTCCGCGTGCAGATCGGCAACGCGGCCTGCCGGCAGCCTTACTCGGCCAGCGTGTACAACATCTCGGCCATGAGTTACGGCGCGCTGTCGCCCAACGCGATCCTGGCGCTCAACGAGGGCGCGCGCCGGGGCCGCTTCTACCACGACACCGGCGAGGGCTCGATCTCGCGCTTCCATCGCGAGCCGGGCGGCGACCTCGCGTGGGAACTGGGTTCGGGCTACTTCGGCTGCCGCAATCCGGATGGGAGCTTCAGCGCCGAGCGTTTCCGCGACAACGCGGCTTCGCCGCAGGTCAAGCTGATCGAGATCAAGCTCTCGCAGGGCGCCAAGCCGGGCCACGGCGGCGTGCTGCCCGGGGCCAAGGTGACCAAGGAGATCGCGGCCGCGCGCGGCGTGGCGGTGGGCGAGGACTGCATCTCGCCGGCCAGCCATTCGGCCTTCTCGACCCCGGTGGGACTGCTCGAGTTCGTCGCGCAGTTGCGCGAGCTCTCCGGCGGCAAGCCGGTCGGGTTCAAGTTCGCGATGGGCCATCCCTGGGAGTGGTTCGGCATCGCCAAGGCCATGCTCAAGACCGGCATCGTGCCCGACTTCATCGTGGTCGATGGTGGCGAGGGCGGCACCGGTGCAGCGCCGCTGGAGTTCACCGACCACGTGGGTGCGCCGCTGCGCGAGGCGCTGGTCCTGGTCCACAACACGCTGGTCGGGATCGGCCTGCGCGGCCAGATCCGGATCGGCGCTGGCGGCAAGATCGTGACCGCCTTCGACATCGCGCGCAGTTGCGCGCTGGGCGCGGACTGGTGCAATTCCGCGCGCGGCTTCATGTTCGCGCTGGGCTGCATCCAGGCCCAGTCCTGCCATACCGGGCTGTGCCCGACCGGCGTGACCACGCAGGACCCGGGGCGTTACCGCGCATTGGTGGTGCCGGACAAGGCCGAGCGTGTGCTGCAGTTCCACCAGAACACGCTCAAGGCGCTGAAGGAACTGCTGAGCGCGGCCGGGCTGGCGCATACCGACCAGGTCGGACCCGAGCACATCATCCGCCGCGTGGCTTCCACCGACATCCGTTCGCTCGCCACGGTTTACCACTGGGTCAAGCCCGGCGCACTGCTCGAAGGCGTGTCCGACCATCCGGTATTCAGGATCTTCTGGGAGCAGGCCAGCCCCGACACCTTCGTGCCGCCGCCCAACGTGCTGGCGCTGCAGACCAGCAAGATGCGCTGAGCGGGAGGCGAACCATGTGCCTGGTCCTGCTGGGCTGGCGCGTGCACCCCGCCTGGGACCTGGTGGTGGGCGCCAATCGCGACGAGTTCCACGCGCGTCCCTCCGCGCCAGCGCACTGGTGGCCTGGCGAGGACGGGCTGCTCGCCGGACGCGACCTGGAAGCCGGCGGCACCTGGCTGGGCCTGACGCGCGAAGGCCGTTTCGCCGCCGTGACCAACGTGCGCGACCCCGGATCGCGTCGTGCCGATGCACGTTCGCGCGGCGAACTGACCCTGGAGTTCCTGCGCGGCCGCATGCCGGCGCGGGCGTGGGCCGAGACGGTCGCCGCGCGGGTCGGGGAATGGAACGGCTTCAACCTCGTGCTCGGCGATGGCGAGGCGCTTTGCCATGTCGGCTCGCTGGCGCCGGCACCGCGCATGCTGGCACCCGGCATCCACGGGGTTGCCAACGCGGGCCTCGACACGCCATGGCCCAAGGTGGTGGACGGCAAAGCCGAGTTTGCCGCGGCCCTGGCCCGGATCGAGCCCGAAGCCGGCGTGTTCGCGGCCCTGGCCGACTCGCGCATCGCGCCGGACGAGCGCTTGCCCGATACCGGCATCGGGCTCCAACTCGAGCGCGCGCTGTCGCCGCGTTTCGTGCGCACGCCGGCATACGGCACTCGCTGCAGCACCTACTTGGCGCAGCGTGGGTCCCGCATGCTCTTGTGCGAAAGGAACTGGAGCCCGTCCGGAGCGCTCGCTGGGGAGCGCCGGTTCGAGTCCTGAGGGGCCGTCGACGGCGCGGGGTGCGCGCCGTCAGGACAGGCGGTACGCGCTCAGAGGGCTACGACGTTCTCGGCCTGCAGGCCTTTCTGGCCCTGCACCACGCGGAACTGCACCTTCTGGCCTTCAACCAGGGACTTGCGTCCGGCGCCGGCCGAGGTGATCGCGCGGAAATGCACGAACACATCGGGCCCGTTGTCGCGCTTGATGAAGCCGAATCCCTTCTCGTCGTTGAACCATTTGACCGTACCGACCTGGGTGTCGCTCATTGCGGCTGCCTCGGAACTCTATGGATTGGATGCACGCCGTCGCCCGGCGCGCGCTGGCACTGGCCAGGCATCCCTGGGATGGAACACGACGAGAGGTTTCCGAACCGCAAAACGGCACGCCCCCGCGCTGCCCCCACGCCCGCTTCTGCCTGTGCAGTGTCGTGTTTATAGCCGCGCGCGACGAAAATTTCCAGCAACCCCCGGGCCCTCCGCCGTACGCCTGTCACGCATAGTCGTTGTCGAGCACGATGCGCCAGCGCGCCTTGCCCGACCTGAGGTGCGCAAGGGCCTCGTTGACCCTGGACAGCGGGAAGCGCTCGACGATCGGCCGGATATCGTGCCGGGCGCTGAAATCCAGCATTCGGGCCACCGTGGCCGGACGGCCCAACGGCGAACCCGAAACGGATTTCTGGCCGCCGATCAGGGCAAAGGCGGACACCGGTATCGGCTCGAGCACCGCCCCGACCACGTGCATGCGGCCGCGCGGCGCCAGGCTGGCCAGCAGGTCGTTCCACGGCAAGGTGGCATTGGCGGTCACCAGCACGAAGTCGAAGCGTCGCGCACAGCGCCGGAGCGCGCCGGGATCGTCGAGCGCGACGACCTCGTGCGCACCCAATTCGCGCAGCGCCTGCGCCTTGGCCGCGGTCGATGTGATCGCCGTGACCTCGCAACCCCAGGCGCGCAGGAAGCGCACGGCGAGATGGCCCAGTCCACCGATGCCCACCACCGCCACGCGGTCGGTCGGACGCACGCCGAACTCGACGATCGGGCTGAATACGGTGATGCCGCCGCAGAACAGCGGCCCGGCGCTCGCGAAGTCGAGGCCCGCCGGCAGCGGCGTGGCCCACTGCCAATGCAGGCGCACGCGCTCGGCAAAGCCACCATGCCGGCCCACGATGGTCTCGCTGGCCTGGGCGCACAGGTGGGCGTCGCCGGCCATGCATTCAGGGCAGGCCATGCAACTCGACGCGTACCAGCCCACGCCGACCCGGTCGCCAACCGCCACCCGGCGTACCTGCGGGCCCGCCGCCACCACCCGACCCACGGCTTCATGGCCCGGTACCAGCGGATAGCGCGAACGCCGCCATTCGTCGTCGATCATCGAAAGGTCGGAGTGGCACAGGCCGCAGTGCTCGACCGCAACTTCGACTTCCGCATCGCCCAAGGGCGCGGGATCGTAGGCAAACGCTTCCATCGCGGCGGCGGCGCGTGGCGCGGCCCAGGCACGAATGCTCATCGCTGGCTTCCTTTCGGCCGGCACGGCCGGCATCCGGCACCATGATGCGGGCAGTGGGGCGCGCGCGCCACCGTGGCTGCGCCCATGACCTGGATCAGTCGGGCGACTGTCATCGACTGGTAACCTGCCGCACGTTGACTATCACATCCCTGCAATCAACGTTTCACCATGGCATACGCCCTCGACCTCCGGCTGGTTCCGGCCGCTGAACTCCGACGCGTGGTTCGCGAGGAGTGCCGCTATGCCAAGGCCTGCCTGCGCAGGCGCGGCGATCAACTGTCCGAGTCGGTGCACGAGGCCCGCCGCGCGCTGCGCCGGGTGCGGGCCGCGCTGTTGATGGTGCGGCCCGCACTGGACGAGGCGGCGTACGAGGCCGCGCTTGCACCGTGGCGCGCGGCTGGGCGCCACTTGTGCGCCCAGCGCGACGCCGAGAGTGCGATCGAGGCGCTGGAACGGCTGCCCCGGGACGCACCGTCACTGCTGAGCCCGGCCGCCCGCTTGCGCCTGCAGCGCGGCCTGCGCCAGCGCCGCGACCGGCTCGCCCGCAACGGCGCCCCCGAGCTGGATGCCGCGATCGAGGACCTGGATCGCGCCCAGCGTGCCATTGCCGGCTGGACCGCTGCGCTGACGCCCGAGGTCGTGTGGCGCGGCGTGCGCCAGGGACATGCGCGCGCTGCCCGGGCAGCGCTGCTCGCTGCGGGGTCGGCTCCGGAGGATCCTGCCTGGCATCGCTTCCGCCAGCGCGTGCGCGCGCACTGGCTGCAACTCGAACTGCTGCGGCCCTTGTGGCCGGCACTGGTCGGGGCCCAGGCCCAGGAAGCGCGCCGCTTGTCGCAACTGCTGGGGCGTGAGCGCGATCTACTGCTGCTCGACCAGCGTCTCGTTGCCCTGCGCGGCGAACTGGCGCCCGACTGCCCGCGCATAGGGGCGCGGGCTGCCGTCGCGCAACTGCGACTGCGCATGCGCGACCGCGCCCAGGCCCAGGCGGCGCTGGCTTTCAGCGAAGGTGCACGGGCCTTCGTGCGCCGCTTGCGCAACTACGCCCGGGCGGGCGCCACGCCAGCGCGGACGGTCGAGGCACCAGCCTGAGTCAAGGCACCCGGCGTACGCCGCTTCGCACTGGCTTTCCCCGGCCGCGACCTGGCCTTGGCCACCACGGCCCGCGAGGCCTTGCGAGCGGCGGTCGAGGCGCTGCGTTTCGACCCGATCGATGCTGCATTGCGCGTGCCGACCAGCATCGGATTGTGCGAGCAGGCCGATGCGCCCAGCCACGAGCGCTTGCTGGCCGCCGCCGACCGCAACCTCTATCGGGCCAGGAACGCCGGACGCAACCGCCTGGAGTCCTGGAGGGCGGCGGTGGCCCGCGAACCGCGTGGCGGTCTTGCCGCGACCGCGCTGCGATATGATGCCGCACCGGATCGAGGGCCCCCGCATCGCGCGGTGCCGTAGTCTCCGCTTCGACGTCCAACACCAATGAGGGTGAGCACGATGAAGTACGCATTGATCGGGGCCCTGGTCCTGGCGAGCGCCATCGGCGCGATGCCGGCCGCGGCACAGGGGGGCAAGCCCGTAATCGCGGTGGCCGAATTCAAGAACGAGACCAACGCCGGCTGGTGGAGCGGCGGGGTGGGCTGGGAATTGTCGGGCATGCTGTCCAACGAACTGGTCTCGACCGGATCCTTCAAGGTCGTCGAGCGCACCCAGATCGAGAGCGTGCTGGCCGAGCAGAACATGGCGGCCTCGGGCCGCATCACGCCCGGCACCGGCGCGCAGATCGGCAAGCTCACCGGCGCGCAGTACCTCATCGCCGGCACCGTGACCTCGTTCGAGGAGAACACGGCCAGTACCGGCGGCGGCATCAGCTACGGCGGCATCTCGCTCGGCGGTAACAAGTCCGAGGCCTACCTTGCGGTCGACCTGCGCGTGATCAACGCGACTACCGGCGAGATCGACTTCGTGCGCACGATCGAAGGCCGCAGCAAGGGCGGCGGCATCAGCATCGGCGTGTTCCGCGGTGGTTTCGGCGGCGCCTTGTCGAACCAGAAGAACACCCCGGTGGGCAAGGCGATCCGCGCGGCGCTGGTCGAGATCACCGACTACCTGAGCTGCGTGATGGTCCAGCGCGGCGGCTGCGAGGCCGATTTCGAGGCCAAGGAAGCGAAGCGTCGCCAAAGCACCCGCGACGCGCTCGACCTCGACTGAGTTCGCGCCGGCGGCGGAACCCGGAATCCAGCGGCGGCGCGGCAACGCGCCGCCGTTTCCAGCGCGGCGGCGACGAGTGCCGTGGATCGCTCAGCCGTTGCGATTCGGCGGGCCGTTGCGACCACCGCGACCTGGCGGGCGGCGTCGCTGGGCCCCCGCGGGCCGGGGTGCACCGGGAAAGGAACCCGCCGGGCGGGGATTGGTGGGTGCGTCGTCGCGCCGCGCGTAGGCGTGGTCGGACGGGAACCCGAAGGGCATGGCCGAGGCTGCGCCCGATCCGCCTTTCTTGCCGCCACGACGGCGTTTGCCGGCCGCCTGGCCGGGCTTGGCGCCACCGGGCGACCAGGTCCGGATTTCGGCCGGATTGCGGCCCGGCCCGCCAGTCCCGCGGCCTGGACCGCTACCGGCTCCGCGCCCTTGGCCACCGCCGGCACCACGACCCGGGCCACCCGCACCGCGACCCGGACCTCCTGGACCGTGTCCCGGACCTCCGGGCCCGCGACCGGGCCCTCCGGGACCGCGACCGGGCCCTCCAGGACCGCGGCCGGGCCCTCCAGGACCGCGGCCGGGACCCGCATTGCGCCCCGGACGCGCTCCACGCTCGCCCCTCGGCGTGGGCGCGACGTTGCCGTTGGCTTCCCCTGCGGCATTGCGCGGCGCACGCTGTCCTGCGCCGGCCCCCTGTCCGTGGCCGAAGCCGCCGGCGCCGCTGTTCGGGCCGCGGCGGCGTCCACCAGGACGCCCGCGCGGCGACTTGGGTTCGTCGCGCACGAAATCGAACGCACGGATTTCGCGCGCCTCGTCGGCGTGCGCACCCGACCACGCCCGTCCGCCGCGCGCGTCGGGCTTGAATTCGTTCTGCGTGCGCGCGGCGCGGCGCACGCCGATCACCGGTTGCAGCGTCAGGGTCATCGGCGCGTCGGCCAGGCCGAGGCTGGCGCGCAAGGCGCGGCATGCCGCCGGGTCGAGCACTTCGTGGCGGCCACGCCGCAGGTGCCGCGGAAGCTCGACGCTGCCATAGCGGATGCGCTTGAGCCGGCTGACCTGCACGCCCTGCGATTCCCAGATCCGGCGCACCTCGCGGTTGCGGCCTTCCTTGAGCGTGACGCGCAGCCACGAATGGTTTTCGCCCAGGCTGATCACTGCGACCTGGTCGAAGCGCGCCGGGCCGTCCTCGAGTTCGACGCCCTTTCCAAGGCGCTCGAGCATGGCCTCGTCGACCGAGCCATGGATGCGGCAGACATACTCGCGCTCGACTTCGGAACTGGGATGCATCAGGGCGTTGGCCATCTCGCCGTCGGTCGTGAGCAGGAGCAGGCCGGTGGTGTTGATGTCGAGGCGGCCCACCGAAACCCAGCGCGCGCCCTTGAGCGGCGGCAGGTTCTCGAACACGGTCGGACGACCCTCGGGGTCGTCGTGCGTGGTCACCTCGCCTTCGGGCTTGTGGTACACCAGCGTCTCGAGGTCATCGGGCTCGGTGGTCACCGCGATGAAGGCCTTGCCGTCGAGTTCGACGCGATCGCCGGCCTTGATGCTGGTGCCGATGTCGACCGGGGTCGCGTTGACGCGGACCTCGCCGGCGCCGATGCGTTCCTCGAGCAGTCGGCGCGAGCCGAGTCCGGCGTTGGCGAGCACCTTGTGCAGGCGCTCCTCCACGACCGGGCCCTGGCGCGCGTCGCGATTCAGCGACAGGCGCTGGCGGTTACGGGTGTCGCTCATGCCGGGTTCCCCCCTTCATCGGCGCACTCGGCGCCGGCGTCGTTGGCGGATGCGCCGGCGACGTGGTCAATGTGGATGTCGTCGGCCTCTACGATGGCCGTGATGGCGTCGTCCGCGCGGGTATTGCCCTCGGGCAGGTCGAGTTGCGGCTCGAACTCCTCGAGGTCGCGGATCTCGGCCAGCGGCGGCAGCTGGTCGAGGCTCTTGAGGTTGAAGTAGTCGAGGAACTGGCGCGTGGTGCCCAGCAGCGCCGGCTTGCCCGGGACGTCGCGATGGCCGACGGTGCGGATCCAGTCGCGTTCCTCCAGGGTCTTGATCGTGTGGCTGGAGACCGCCACGCCGCGGATCTGTTCGATCTCGGCGCGCGTGATCGGCTGGCGGTAGGCGATGAGCGCCAGGGTCTCGAGCAGTGCGCGCGAGTAGCGGGTCTGGCGCTCGGTCCACAGTCGCGACACCCAGGGATGCACGTCCTGGCGGACCTGGTAGCGGAAGCCGCTCGCGACCTCGACCAGTTCGATGCCGCGGCCCTCGCACTCGGCGCCGAGTTCGGACAGCGCCTGGGCCAGGGCATCGGCGCCATGCGCGTCGGACTCGACGAAGAGGCCTTCCAGTTGGGCCAGCGACAGTGGCTGGCCGGCGGCCAGCAGGGCCGCCTCGACGATGCGTTTGATCTGGGTCGGTTCCATGAGCGAGGGCATCACGCGGCCGCGGCCAGCGTCTTGAGGTAGATGGGAGCGAGCGGTTCGTTCTGCACGATCTCGACCAGGTGTTCCTTGGCCAGTTCGAGGACCGAGAGGAAGGTGACCACGAGCCCGGGACGACCTTCCTCGACGGTGAACAGCGCCGTGAAGGGGTGGAATTCACGGTCCTCCAGCGCCTTGAGCACGTCGCCCATGCGCTGGCGCACCGAGAGCTTGTCGCGTTGCACGTCGTGGCGGCCGTACAGTTCGGCCCGTTTCATCACGTCCTTGAGCGCGAGCAGCAACTCGCGCAGGTCGACCGGCGGCGGCAGTCGCACGACGTTGCGATCGTCGACGTGGGCCTGCACGGTGGCGAGATCGCGGTCGACGCGGGGCAGGGCGTCGATATCGGCTGCCGCCTTCTTGAAGCGCTCGTATTCCTGCAGCCGCCGCACCAGCTCGGCGCGCGGGTCGAGCTCCAGGCCTTCCTCGGCCGGCGGCCGCGGCAGCAGCAGGCGCGACTTGATCTCGGCCAGGATCGCGGCCATCACCAGGTACTCGGCCGCGAGTTCGAGCTTGAGGCCGTGCATGAGGTCGATGTAGTCGACGTACTGGCGCGTGATCTCGGCGATCGGGATGTCGAGGATGTCGAGGTTCTGGCGCCGGATCAGGTACAGCAGCAGGTCGAGCGGACCCTCGAAGGCCTCGAGGATGACCTCGAGCGCATCCGGCGGGATGTAGAGGTCCTGGGGCATCTCCAGGACCGGCTGGCCCCTGACGATCGCCAGGGGCATCTCCTGCTGCTGCGGCGGCGGCACGAAAATCGAGCCGGCGGACGCGGGATTTTCCGCGGGGTCTGTGTTCATCGATGCTGTCGCGCGGTGGCGCGGCTCGGTAATCCGGTGGTGCGCGGGCGGATACGCAGCGTCCGCACGCGGGAACGGTCGCATCGAACGGCCACGGGCAGTTCGACGGGCTTCGGCCGGCAGTTGCCGGACGATCGGGACTGGCATTTCCGTCTACGACGCGGACGGCTTGCGGGTCGGACCAAATACGCCATCGCGGCGCAGTTGGTGGTCGCGTCTGTCGGAGCGGGACGGTTGCAACGGCTATCGGCGCCGCGGAGCACGAGGCCCGGGAATACCGACGTCTGGCTGCGAAGGGTAGCGGCAAAGCGCGTATCAAGTCCAGTGCGACTACACTGCTGACCCATGTGGTACGCCATCCTCGGCAACGATCGCGCGGGCTCGCTGGACCAGCGGCGCGCGCAGCGACCGGCGCACCTCGCGCGCCTGGACGCACTGCGCGAAGCCGGCCGGCTCCTGCTGGCCGGGCCCCTGCCCGCGATCGATTCGCCCGAGCCCGGGCCGGCCGGTTTCACGGGCAGTCTGGTCGTGGCCGAATTCGAGTCGCTCGAAGCCGCCAGGGCCTGGGCCCAAGCCGATCCCTACGTGGCGGCGGGCGTGTGGCTGGAGGCCGAGGTCCGGCCCTTCCTGCGGGTCTACTGACCGCGCGCCCCGATTCCGCTACGCTTTTCCCAGGGTCGGGGGACCCCAGGGGGAAAATCCAGATGATCCGCATCGTGATCGCGGACGACCATGAGCTCGTCCGTACCGGCTTTCGCATGATCCTTGCCCGTGAATCCGACCTCGACGTCGTCGGTGAAGCGGCCAGTGGCGAGGACGCAGTCGCCCTGGTGCGACGCCTGCAACCTGACGTCGTGCTGATGGACGTGCAGTTGCCCGGCATCAGCGGGCTGGAAGCGACCGAGCGCATCGGGCGCGGCGGCTCGGGCGCGCGCGTGATCGTGGTGACGGTGCTCGACGAGCAACCGTTCCCGCGCCGCCTGATCGAGGCCGGTGCTTCGGGCTACCTGACCAAGGCGTGCCCGGCGCAGGAGCTGATCGACGCGGTTCGCACGATCGCGCGGGGAGGACGCTACATCGGCACCGCGATCGCGCAGGCAATGGCGCTGGCGAGCCTGCCGGGGCGCGCGGCCGCCTCGCCGTTCGAGAACCTCTCGGCGCGCGAGCTCGAGGTCGCGCTCAAGCTCGCCGCGGGCGAAACCATGCAGCAAATCGCGGGCCGCCTTCATCTCAGCCCGAAGACCGTGGCCACCTACAAGTACCGCGTGTTCGAAAAGCTGGGGGTCGAGAACGAGGTCGCGTTGGCCCACCTCGCGGGCCAGCACGGCCTGCTCGAAGGCGGAAGCCTGCGCCGCGCCTGAACCGGATGGCACCCGGCCGACGTATCGGTCGGGTGCCGCATCCTCAGGGCTGCGGTGTGTCGTCGTCCGCCGTGGTCGCGGGCTTGGGCGCCGGCGCTGCGGCTGCCGGGATCACCACCGGCTCGACCGCTGCCACGGCCAATGGCAAGGGCAAGTTCGCCGGCTCGATCGCCACGGCGGCAGGTGCCGGCGCCGGAGCAGCCGCGACTGCCGTGGGGGCGACGGGATCGGGGACGGCTGCGGCCATCGTTGCGGCAACCGGCACGACGGCGGCAGGTACCGCTGCCACGATCGCGATCGCTGCGGGAACGATCGCCGCTGGCAACGCCGCTGCGGGCGCCGCAACGGCGTCCGCGGGCGGTTGCGGACGAAACACGGGTTGCGGGCGCGGGGTCGGCGCGGCCGCCGGGGGCGGCAATTCGAGCAGAGCGTGAACTTCCGCAGCGGGCATCACGACGGTCGTGGCCTCGTCACGGCGCGAGGCCGGATCGCGTTCCAACTGATCCGCGTTGCCCTCGGCCGGCGGGTCGGCACGCATTGGCTGCGGTGCCATCGCCGGTGCGGTCGCAAACACCGGCGCGGCTGGCACAGGCGGGAAACCTTCCGCCACGTCGTCCTCGTCATCGAGGTCGTCGTTCGCGTCGGTGCCCAGCAGTGTTTCCGGGGTGCCCGCGAGCGCGGGATTGGCGCGCTCGCCGCGGCGGCGACGGCGACCGCCTCGACGACCGCGACGGCGTGGACGCGTGCCATCGGCGGCGACGCCATCGGCGGGCGGCTGGTTCGAGTCCAGTGTGCCGGTTGCGGCCACGGCATCGCCCGTCGAGGCAATACCGGTGAGCAGGTCTTCGACCACCGCCGTCGTATTGGCGGCGATTGCGGCCGCGACTGCTGGTGCTGCCGCTGATCGTGGTGGCCGCTCGGCGCCGCCTTGCGGCTGCGAACGCGGCGCAGTTGGCGACGCCGCGGGCCGCGCCTGCGGGCTCGCGCTGCCAGGTGCGGCGGAGCGGGGCTGCGAACTTGCGGTCCTGGGCGTCCCGGACCCCGCCGGCCGCTGGCCCGGTGCGGAACCCTGCCGTTGCGTGCCGGTGGGCGCGGCGCCGTCGCGCGGACGCTCGCCGCTGGGCCGCTCGCCGCGTCCACCGCGTTCGCCGCGCTCGTTGCGATCACGCCGATGGTCGCGCCCGTCACGGCCTCCCGGCCTGCGCTCGCCGCCACGTTCATTGCGTGCCCCACCGCGCTCGTTGCGCGGGCCGCGTTCGCCGCGGCCGGGCTGCTGCGGCGCTGCAGCCGCTGCGGGCGCGCTGGCAGGCTCGGCGCTGAACCACGCGGCGATGCGTCCCCAGAATCCCGCTTGCGGTGCCGCGGCACGAGGTGCCTGCGGGCGTGGCGTTTCCGCGCGCCGCGCGGGCGCCGGGGCTGGGGCCTCGGTTTCTTCCACGTCCTCGCGCGCCGGCGCGGGCGTCGCCGGCGTCACCCCCGTGACGGCGGGTTCCTCGCTGCGCGCAGCGCGGTCGACCGTCTGCGGCGGCAGCACCGGTTGCACCGGCGTGATGCGCTCATAGCTGGGGCGCTTGTCCTCTTCCATCTCGGCCATGCGCACGCGCTTGACCTCGAAGTGCGGGGTCTCGAGATTGTGGTCGGCGACCACCACCACGCTGGCCTCGTGGCGCTGCTCGATCTCGCCGATCGCGCGGCGCTTCTCGTTGAGGAGGAAGTTCGCGACCTCGGGCGGGACCTGGACCACGACCTGCCCGGTGTTTTCCTTCATCGCATCTTCCTCGACCAGGCGCAGGATCGAGAGCGAAAGCGATTCCACGCCGCGGATGCGGCCATGGCCCTCGCATCGCGGGCAGATGATCTGGGTGGTGTCGCCCAGCGACGGGCGCAGGCGCTGGCGCGACATCTCGAGCAGGCCGAAGCGCGAGATGCGCCCGACCTGGACCCGCGCGCGGTCCATCTTGAGCGCATCGCGGAGCTTTTCCTCGACCTCGCGCTGGTGGCGCGGGTTGTCCATGTCGATGAAGTCGATCACGATCAGGCCGCCGGCGTCGCGCAGGCGCAACTGGCGCGAGACCTCGACCGCGGCCTCGCAGTTGGTGTTGAACGCGGTCTCCTCGATGTCGCTGCCCTTGGTCGCCTTGGCCGAGTTGATGTCGATCGAGGTCAGCGCCTCGGTGTGGTCGATCACGATCGAACCGCCCGAGGGCAGGCGCACCTGGCGCTCGTAGGCGTGCTCGATCTGCGACTCGATCTGGAACCGGTTGAAGAGCGGCACCGGATCCTTGTAGAGCTTGAGCTTGCGCAGGTTCTGCGGCATCACCTGCTGCATGAACAGCTTGGCGTCCTCGTAGACCTCGTCGCTGTCGATCAGGATCTCGCCGACATCGGCGCGCAGGTAGTCGCGCAGCGCGCGGATGATCAGGCGCGACTCCTGGTAGATCAGGAACGAGGCCGGCCGGCTCTGCGCCGCCTCGCTGATCGCCTTCCACATCTGCAGGAGGTAATCGAGGTCCCACTGGAGTTCCTCGGCCTCGCGGCCGACGCCCGCGGTGCGGACGATGATCCCCATCTCCTCGGGCAGTTGCAGCTGGTCCATGACCTCGCGCATGTTCTGGCGGTCGTCGCCCTCGATGCGGCGCGAGACCCCGCCGGCGCGCGGGTTGTTCGGCATCAGGACCAGGTAACGGCCGGCCAGGCTGATGAAGGTGGTGAGCGCCGCACCCTTGGTGCCGCGCTCCTCCTTGTCGACCTGGACCATGATCTCCTGGCCCTCGCGGATCAGCTCGCGGATGCCGGCACGGTTGATGTCGATGCCCTCGGGGAAGTACTCCCGCGAGATCTCCTTCAACGGCAGGAAGCCGTGGCGATCGGACCCGTAGTCGATGAACGCAGCCTCGAGGCTGGGCTCGACCCGGGTGATGCGGCCCTTGTAGATGTTGGCCTTCTTCTGTTCCTTCGACGGGATCTCGATGTCGAGGTCGAACAGGCTCTGGCCATCGACGATGGCCACGCGCAACTCTTCACGCTGAGTTGCGTTGATCAGCATTCTTTTCATTGTAAAAACCCTAGCCTGGCGCTCCACCGCGACCGGGAGGCGCACGGCTCGGGCGATCCTGCGGCGCTGCGCGACCGTGGTGGTTCGGTCGTCGCGGCGACAGCGCGGTTCAGCCGGCCGGCGCATCACGCCTTTGGCGGGAGCGCCTCAAAAAACAAACGGATTCCCGCATGACGGAAATCCACGATCGGGTTGCGTCGTGCACCCGAACCTCCCCCCAGGGGAGGCGACTCCATCCCGGTTCGACAGGTACGATGACCGCAGTGCTGGTCGTCTTAGATCGCTGGGATCACATGTCCTGCGACATGCGTAATCCGACCCGGCACTTGGAACGTACAGCGAACACAGCGCCGCTACTGGTTGAGACAAGCCTTTGAATCAGGCCAGCTTTCGACGCGCGGCGCCGACGTGGATCATAGCAACCGGAGTTGCGGTGCAGCAATGACCGATTCTCGCCCCCCCCGGCCCGAGGGTCCGCACCCCGCCGTGCGGCAGGAGCGGGTGCCCGAGGACCGCGCGGGCCAGCGGCTCGACAATTTCCTCTTCGGCCTGCTCAAGGGCGTGCCGAAAACCCATGTTTACCGGCTCCTGCGCACCGGCCAGGTGCGGGTCGACGGCAAGCGCGCCAAGCCCGACCAGCGCCTGGCCGGAGGCGAACTGCTGCGCATTCCGCCGGTGCGGGTGGCGACGCCGGAGGATCCGGTGCAGGCCTCCGAGCGCAGCCTGCGCGATCTCGGCGCGCGGATCGTGTTCGAGGACCGCAACTTCATCGCGCTGGACAAGCCCAGCGGCCTGGCCAGCCACGGCGGCAGCGGGATCAAGCTCGGCGCGATCGAGCAGATGCGCCAGTTGCGCCCCAGGGAATCCCTGGAACTGGTGCACCGGCTCGACCGCGACACCAGCGGCGTGTTGCTGCTGGCGCGCCGCCGCAGCGCGCTGACGGCGATCCAGGCCCTGATCCGCGATGGCCAGGTGCGCAAACGCTACCTGGCCCTGCTGGTTGGAGCGCTCGCCACGCCGCGGATGCTGGTCGATGCGCCGCTGCGCAAGCAGGTCCTGCAGGGCGGCGAGCGCATGGTGCGGGTCGATCCGGAAGGCAAACCTTCGCGCAGCGAATTCCGCCTGCTGCGCGCCTACGGCGACGCGAGCTACGTCGAGGTCGTGCTCCACACCGGCCGCACCCACCAGATCCGGGTCCACGCCGCGCATATCGGCGCGGCGGTGGCCGGTGACCCCAAGTACGGCGACGAGGCGGCCAACAAGCGCCTGCGCGAGTGCGGCCTGCGGCGACTGTTCCTGCACGCGGTGGAACTCGGTTTCCGGTTGCCGGAGGGGCCTGAGTACCTGTTGTCGGCAGCGTTGCCGCCGGAATTGGCGGCGGTGCTTGATCGGCTGTAGACCGAGCGCCGGGGACGTCACGTCCATCGCGCGCAGAGCGCGCTCCTACAAGGCCGGCTTTGCAGGAGCGCGCTCTGCGCGCGATGGGCATCGGTCGCGGCTGAAGCCGCTCCTAAAGCGGGATGTGCAATCGCGCTAGAGCAGCGCTTCGACCCGGGCTGCGCAGATGAAATCGTTGATCGACAGGCCGCCGACATCATGGGTGCTGTAGCGCACCAGGCAATGGCCGTAGCCCAGTTCCATGTCGGGATGGTGGTCCTGCTGGTTCGCCATCCACGCGATCGCGTTGGCGAAGCCGATGGTGCGGTAGAAGGTCTTGAAGCCGAAGTCCTTGCTGATGGTCTTGCCATCGTCGGACTGGGCCCAGCCCGGCAGGAGCCCCAGCAGGGTCTGGACCTCGGTCACGCTGAGCCCGTTCTCGGCGCCCTTGAGCGGCGTGCAGGCGCGAGCGCGAAGTTCCTCTAGGGTGCTGGCCATGGCCGGACTCCGTGCGGGCTACGCAGCGCCCCCGACGCCGCAGCTTGGACCGGAAAATACATGAACTAGAATGTCTTGCATAGCGTACTGAATGTTATTTCGACACAAGGGGCGCGCTCCCCGCGCTAAGATGGGTCCCCTGACCCAGCACTGCCGCCATGATCGTCATTGCCGTCGAAGCACAGGCTCATTTCCGCCGACTGATCGAACAGCAGGGTGACCCGGGCACCGGTATCCGGGTTGGCGTGGTCAAGCCCGGCACCCCTCAAGCCGACTGCACGCTGGAACTATGCGAGCCGGCCGAGCTCCAGGGCGACGAGTGGATCCTGGAGTGCGAGGGCTTCTCGCTCTACGTCGCGGCCGCGGCCTCGGATTGGCTGCAGGACGCCGAGATCGGGTTCAACCGTTCCCCGACCGGCGGGCAACTCACGATTCGCGCGCCACGCCTGAAGGGCGCCAGGCCCGAGGCCGGCGCCAGCATGATCGAGCGCGTGCGCTACGTGGTCGACCACGAGGTGAATCCGCAGCTGGCCTCGCACAAGGGCCACGTCCAGTTGGAGTCGGTCGAAGCCGATGGCACCGTGGTGCTGCGTTTCGGCGGCGGCTGCCACGGGTGCGGCATGGTCGACGTCACCCTGCGCGACGGCATCGAGCGCACGTTGCGCGAGCGCGTGCCGGAAATCACCGGCGTGCGCGATGCGACCGACCACGGCACCGGCACGGCACCGTACGTGCCCCGCGGCGAGCCGGCACACTCCTGAAACGACGAAGCCCCGCTCAGGCGGGGCCCCTTCAGGTTCACGCTGCGCCAGCGCGCCTCACTTGAGGTGGCTGAGGTCCTCGAGCGCCCCGGACTGCGAGGCGTAGAAGGCCGCGAGGTCGGCGATGTCCTGTTCCGACAGCGTGGCCGCGAAGCCGGCCATGATCGCGTTCTTGCGCGATCCGGTCTGGTAGTCGCGCAGCGACTTGGCGAGGTAGTCGGCGTACTGGCCAGCCAGGCGCGGGTACTGCGGATCGACGGTCTTGTCGCCATCCGCGCCATGACAGGCCTGGCACGGCAGCGCTTTCTTCTGGCCGGCCAGGGGAAGTCCCTCGACCGCGGCAGCGGCGCCGAAGGACAGCGAACACAACAGTGCGGCAAGCAGGCCGTTACGGAGCATGGGCATCGGGTCCTGGGGCACGAGTGCTTATTCGTCGTTTGCGGACAGATACGCGGCGATGTCTGCGATGTCCTGGTCGGACAGGCTCTCGCCCTGCGCGCGCATGGTCGGGTGGCTGCGCTCGCCGGCGCGGTACGCGGTCAGCGCCGCCACGACGTACTCGAGGTTCTGCCGATGGATTTTCGGCACATGGTAGTCGGGGTAGGCGTTGCGATAACCGTCGATGCCATGGCAGCCGGTACACGTATAGACCTTGATCCGGCCTTCCTCGGGATTGCCTTCGAGGCCCGCGACCGGGGCGGAAACGAGGAACAGGGCGGACAGCAGCGCATGGCGCATGGACGGACGATCTCGTGGTTCCGTGGGGGGACGCCCGTCGTTCCCGGGCGAAAAAACCGGCGAATTGTATCGGTACGCCCGCCCGGCCGCCAGAACGGCGGGAGCCGGCGCCAGCCCGCGGCGCCGGGGAATCGCACCCGAACGTGACTAGAGACCCAAGCGCGACGGGTGTCGGGCAGTGGATACTCTCTCGTCAGCTTGACACTGATATGGTGTTTTAGGTATCTATAACACCAGATGACTACCGGTGACCCATGACGAACCCTGCCTTGCCGCGCCCCCTCAACGCTGCCGTCCTGCTCCTGTCCCTGTTGGGGCTGGCGGCGTGCGGCAAGGGCGATTCCGGATCGACCGACGCGGAATCGACCGCGGACGCCCCGGTCCCGGTCGAGGCCTTCGCCGCGCTCCGGCAGCCCATCATCGCCAACTACACCGGCACGGCCTCGCTTGAAGCCGAGCGCGAGGCCCAGGTCGTGGCCAAGACCAATGGCGTGCTGCTGCGGTTGCGGGTCGAGGAGGGCGACAAGGTCACCGCCGGCCAGATCCTGGCCGAGCTCGATCCCGAGCGACCCAAGCTGCAACTTGCCCAGGCCGCGGCCAACCTCAAGCGCCTGCAGAATGACTTCCGTCGTGCGCAGGAGATGTTCCAGAGTCGCCTGGTCAGCTCCGAACAGTTCGACAAGGTGCGCTTCGACCTCGAGACCCAGCAGGCGGCCTATGACCTGGCCGAGCTCGAACTGTCGTACACCCACATCGACGCGCCGATCGATGGCGTGATCAGCGAACGCCTGGTCAAGGAAGGCAACCTCATCCAGCTGCACCAGCCGCTGTTCCGCATCGACGACTTCGACCCGCTGCTGGCGGTGCTCAACGTGCCCGAGCGCGAACTGGCGATCCTCAAGCCCGGGCTTCCGGTGACGATGGCGGTGGACGCGCTGGCCGGCAAGTCCTTTGTCGGCGCGATCGCCCGCGTCAGTCCGGTGGTCGACCCGCAGACCGGTACGTTCCGCGTGACCGCGGAATTCCGCGACAGCACCAGCCAGCTCAAGTCGGGCATGTTCGGGCGTCTCAACGTGGTCTACGACGAGCGCGACGACGCGCTGGTGGTGCCGCGCGAGGCAGTGATCGACGAGGACGGGCGCACCAGTGTCTTCGTGGTCTCGCGCGAGAAGCCCAAGCCGCCCGCCGCGGACGGCAAGGATGCGGACAAGGCCAAAGCCAAGGAGAAGGCCGCCGAGAAAGGTCCGGACGGCAAGCCCAAGGCGGCCGCGCCGACCGAGATCACGGTCGCACGCCTGCGCGACGTCAAGATCGGCTACACCGCCGGCAACCGGGTCGAGATTCGCGAAGGGCTGGCCGAGGGCGACAAGGTCATCACGGTCGGCCGCGCGGCGGTCCGCGACGGCACCTCCGTGACCGTGCTGGAGCCGACCCAGTGAACGTCGCCGAATTTTCCACCCGGCGCCGGGTCAGTGTCGCCATGGTCACCGTGACCATGGTCCTGTTCGGCCTCATCGCGCTGGGCGACCTCAAGGTCAACCTGCTGCCGGACCTGTCGTATCCGACCCTGACCGTGCGCACCGAGTACACCGGCGCGGCGCCGACCGAAGTCGAGAACCTGATCACCGAGCCGGTCGAGGAAGCGGTCGGCGTGGTCAAGGGCGTGCGCAAGGTGCACTCGATTTCCCGCACCGGCCAGTCCGACGTGATCCTCGAGTTCGCGTGGGGCACCGACATGGACTTCGCGGGCATCGAGGTCCGCGACAAGCTCGAGGTGCTGCAGTTGCCGCTCGAGTCGAAGAAGCCCGTGCTGTTGCGCTTCGATCCCTCGACCGAGCCGATCCTGCGCCTGGGCCTCACCGGCACGGCCGCGACCGTCAGCGAAGCCGAGCTCAAGCAACTGCGTCGCTACGCCGACGACGACCTCAAGAAGCGGCTCGAGCCGATCGAGGGCGTCGCCGCGGTCAAGACCGGCGGCGGACTCGAGGACGAGATCCAGGTCTCGATCGACCAGCAGCGCCTGGCCCAGCTGAACCTCTCGGTCGGCGACGTGGTCGACCGCCTGCGCAACGAGAACGTCAATGTCTCGGGTGGGCGCATCGAGGAAGGCAGCCAGCGCTATCTGGTGCGCACGATCAACCAGTTCGCGACGGTCGACGAGATCCGCGAAATGCTGGTCAAGGTGGTCGATGGCGTGCCGATCCGCATGCGCGACGTCGCCACCGTGGAGCAGGGCTTCAAGGAGCGCCAGGCGATCGTGCGCATCGGCGGGCGCGAGGCGGTCGAACTCGCGATCTACAAGGAAGGCGACGGCAATACCGTGGCGGTGGCCGAGGCGGTCAAGGCCGCGATGGAGCGCCTGCGCAAGAACCTGCCGCAGGGCTCGGAACTGAGCATCGTCGACGACCAGTCGGTGTTCATCCGCCAGTCGCTGGCCGAGGTGCGCACGGCCGCCTTCGAGGGCGGCGTGCTCGCGATCCTGATCATCTTCTTCTTCCTGCGCGACGCGTGGAGCACCTTCATCATCGCATTGTCGCTGCCGATCTCGATCATCGCGACCTTTTTCTTCATGGGCCAGTTCGGCCTCACGCTCAACGTGATGTCGCTGGGCGGTCTCGCGCTCGCCACCGGCATGGTGGTCGACGACTCGATCGTGGTGCTGGAGAACATCGCGCGCATGCGCGACCGCGGGATGGGCATACTCGAGTCGGCGGTCAAGGGCACCAGCGAAGTCAGCATGGCGGTGACCGCCTCGACCCTGACCACGGTCGCGGTGTTCTTCCCGCTGGTGTTCGTCGAGGGCGTGGCGGGGCAATTGTTCCGCGACCAGGCCCTGACCGTGACCATCGCGATGCTGATCTCGCTGGTCGTGGCGATGACGCTGATCCCGATGCTGGCCTCGTTGCAGGGCCTTGCGCCGCAGAGCTATCCGGAGGAAACGCGGGTGCCGCTGGCATCGCCGCCGCCCGGACTGCGCGGCAAGGTGGTGCGGGCCTGGCGTGGTTTCGCGCGCTTCGCCTTCGGCCTGGTGCCGTACTGGATCGCGCGCGCGGTGGTGGTAGTGGGCGGCGTGGTCGGGCGCGTGGTCGGCAGCGTGCTGCTGCGCGTCGGTAGCGTCGTGCTGTGGCCCTACGAGAAGGCCGCCGCGGCGTACCACCGGATGCTGCCGCGCGCGATCGAGCGCCCGGCGCCGATCCTTGTCGCCTCGCTGCTGCTGTTCGTGGCCAGCATGGCCCTGATTCCGACCCTGGGCCTGGACCTGATCCCGCAATTGCAGCAGGGCCGTTTCGAAACCCTGCTCAAGATGCCGCCCGGCACGCCGCTGGTCGAGACCGATGCGCTGGTGCGCCAGATCCAGTCCGCCCACGCCAAGGACGGGCCGGTGCAGGCGATCTACGGCGTCAGCGGCGTCGGCACGCGACTGGACGCCAACCCGACCGAGTCCGGCGAGAACATCGGCCGCATCCTGGTTTCGCTCAAGCCCGAGGCCGGCGCCGAGGGCGAGCGCGAGGAGATGGCGGCGCTGCGGCGCACGCTCGCAGGACAACCGGGCGTCGAGGTCGAGTTCTCGCGCCCGCAGCTGTTTTCCTTCGCTACCCCGCTGGAAATCGAGATCGCGGGCTACGACCTCGATGCGCTGCGTCGCGCTGGCCAGGACCTGGCCCAGCGACTTGAATCCTCGGATCGCTACGTCGACGTGAAGTCCTCGGTCGAGCAGGGCTATCCCGAGGTGCAGATCCGCTTCGACCAGGACCGTACCGCCGCGCTCGGCCTCACCACGCGCCAGATCGCCGACCAGGTGGTGCGCAAGATCCGCGGCGAGGTGGCAACCCGCTACAGCTACCGCGACCGCAAGATCGACGTGCTGGTGCGCGCGATCGAAGCCGACCGCTCCTCGGTCGAGGACATCCGCAACCTGATCGTCAATCCGCAGAGCGAGCGGCCGGTAACGCTCGACGCCGTGGCCGATGTGATCTCGACCGAAGGCCCGAGCGAGATCAACCGCTCCGACCAGGAGCGGGTCGCGATCGTCTCGGCCAACCTCGCCTATGGCGACCTCGGCACCGCGGTGTCCGAAGTCGAGCGCATGCTGCGCGAGCGGCCATTGGGGGCCGGGGTCGAGGTGCGCATCGGCGGGCAGAGCGAGGAGCTCAAGGCCTCGGTCGATTCCCTGATCTTCGCCCTGTCGCTGGCGATCTTCCTGGTCTACCTGGTCATGGCCTCGCAGTTCGAGTCGCTGCTGCATCCGTTCGTGATCATGTTCACGATCCCCCTGGCCGCGGTCGGCGCGGTGCTGGCCCTCAAGCTGTCGGGCAACGCGCTCTCGGTGGTGGTGTTCATCGGCTTGATCCTGCTGGTCGGGATCGTGGTCAAGAACGCGATCGTGCTGATCGACCGCATCAACCAGTTGCGCGAGGAGGGCGTGCCCAAGCGCGCGGCGATCGCGCAGGCGGCCGAGTCGCGCCTGCGCCCGATCATCATGACCACGCTGACCACGCTGCTGGGCTTCGCGCCGCTCGCCTTCGGCGGCGGCGATGGCGCCGAGGTGCGCGCGCCGATGGCCATCACGGTGATCGGAGGCCTGACGGTTTCGACCCTGCTGACGCTGGTGGTGGTTCCGATCGTGTACGACCTGATGGACCGGCTCAGCGACGATTCCTACCGTGCGCGCGCGGCCAAGGCCCGCGAACTGCACGCCGCGGCGATCGAGTCGCCGCTGTAACGCCGCGCATTGCGCCTAGCGGAGCCAACCATGTCGATCGCCGAACTGTCCCTCAAGCGTCCCGTCAGCACCATCATGTTCTTCATCTCGCTGATGGTGATCGGCGCGATCGCGGCGGTGCGCCTGCAGCTGGAGTTCTTCCCGGCGGTGGATGCGCCCTTCGTGTTCGTCAACATCCCGTACCCGGGGTCGACCCCGGCCGAGATCGAGCGCACGATCACGCGCCCCGTGGAAGAGGCCCTGGCGACCATTCCCGGCGTCCGCCGCATGAACTCCAGCTCGCGCCCCGACGCGGCGCAGATCTTCATGCAGTTCGACTGGGGCGAGCAGGTCGCGATCAAGGCCTCGGAGGTGCGCGACCGCATCGACGCGATCCGCCCGGAGCTGCCGAGCGACCTGCAGCGCTTTTTCGTCCAGAAGTTCTCGACCTCCGATGCGCCGATCCTGGCCGTGCGGCTCGCCAGCGAACAGGACCTCGGGCGCCAGTACGACCTGATCGACAAGCGGATCAAGCGCCGCCTCGAGCGCATCCCCGGGATCGCGCGCGCCGAGATCAACGGCATCTCGCCGCCGGAGCTCGAGATCGAACTCAATGCCGATCGCGTGACCGCGCACGGGATCAACCTCGGCCAGCTGGCCCAGACCCTCGGCCAGCTCAACTTCTCGGTCTCCGCCGGGCGCATCGACGACGGCACCCGGCGCTTCCGCGTGCAGCCGATCGGCGAGTTCAAGTCGATCGACGAGATCCGCAACCTCGTGATCGACGCCAAGGGCCTGCGCCTGTCCGACATCGCGACCGTGACCCTGCAGCCGGGCGAGGTCCAGGTGCGCCGCCACCTCGACTTCAAGCCGGCGGTGGGCATCGATATCTTCAAGGAGCGCAACGCCAACCTGGTCGACGCCGGTCGGCGCGCGTACGCCGAGATCGAAGAGATCCAGCGCGACCCGGCGCTGGGCGGGATCGAGATCTACACCCTCGACCACCAGGCCGAAGGCGTGGTCAGTTCGCTCAAGGACCTGGCCGAGGCCGGCTTCATCGGCACCGTGCTGTCGATCGTGGTGCTGTTCTTCTTCCTGCGTCACTGGCCATCGACGTTGATGATCTCGTCGGCGGTGCCGGTATGCTTCGTCATCACGCTTGGGATGATGTATTTCCTCGGACTGACCCTCAACGTGCTGTCGATGATGGGCCTGCTGCTGGGTGTCGGCATGGTGGTCGACAATGCGGTGGTGGCGGTCGAGAGCATCCAGCAGCAACGCGAGAAGCACCCGGGCGATCCAGCCAAGGCCTCGATCCTGGGCGTGCGCAATGTCGCCATCGCGCTCTCGGCTGGCACCATCTGCCACTGCATCGTGTTCCTGCCCAACATCTTCGGCGAGCCGAACCAGATCTCGATCTTCCTCTCGCACGTCGCGATCACGATCACGATCTCGCTGCTGGCCTCGTGGCTGGTGGCCGTAAGCCTGATCCCGTTGCTGTCGTCGCGCATCTCGTCGCCGGCATTCGTCCAGCGCGAGAGCGCGGTCAGCCGGCTCAAGGATCGCTATGCGCGGACCCTGCAATGGACCCTGGCCAACCGCGGCAAGACCATGCTCGCGACGCTGGCGCTGCTGCTGGTGAGCATCGTGCCGGCGACCCAGGTCAAGACCGACATGTTCCCGTCGGGCCAGACCCGGCGGCTGGAGCTGCAGTTCGAGCTCAATGGCGTCTACACGCTCGACGAGATGGAGCGCGCGGTCGAGCCGCTCGAGCGCTGGCTTTACGACCGCAAGGAAGAGCTCGAGATCAAGTCGGTCTACGTCTGGATGACCGAGACCTTCGGTGGCGGCTTCCGCCTGACGCTGACCGAGGACGACGTCGAGTTGTCGACCGACGAGATCATGGAGAAGATCCGCGAGGGACTGCCCAAGTTCGCGATCGGCAACGTCAGTTTCGGCGAGCAGCGGCGTGGCGGCGGCGAGGGCTTGCGGGTGTCGCTGGTCGGCGACTCGTCGGCCGAACTGCGCAGACTCTCCGAAACCGTGCTCCCGATCCTGCGCCGGGTCGAGGGCCTGCGCGATGTGCGCATGGACGACAGCGCCAACACGCGCGAGATCGCGGTGCGGGTCGACCGCGAGCGCGCGGCGCAGTACGGATTCTCGGCCCAGGACGTCGCGACCTTCATCGCGATCGCGCTGCGCGGCGCGCCGCTCAAGGAGTTCCGGGCTGGCGAGGACGAGGTTCCGGTGTGGTTGCGCTTCCAGGATTCGGACACCGCCAGCGTCGAGGACCTGCGCGACTACAAGTTGCGCCGGCCCGGCGGCGAACTGGTGCCCCTGCTGTCGCTGGTCGACGTGCGCATGGAGGACGGCGCGTCCTCCATCGACCGCGAAAACCGCCAGACCGCACTGGCGATCCGCATCAACCTCGCCGACGGGACCACCCAGGACGAGGCGCGCAAGCGGGTCGAAACCGCGTTGAAGCCGATCTCGATGCCGGCCGGCTACCGCTGGACCTTCGGCGGCGCCTTCGACGACGACGACGAGGCCGGCAAGCAGATGGCCTTCAACACCCTGATCGCACTGGTGATGATCTACATCGTGATGGCGGCGATCTTCGAGTCCTTGCTGTTCCCGCTCGCGATCCTGACCACGATCGTGTTCTCGATCTTCGGCGTGTTCTGGTTCTTCTGGCTCACCGGCACCGTGTTCTCGATCATGGCCTCGATCGGGATCCTGATCCTGATGGGCGTGGTGGTGAACAACGGCATCGTGATGGTGGAGCACATCAACCAGTTGCGCCACATCGGAATCGCGCGCACCCAGGCCCTGGTGCAGGGCAGCCGCGACCGCCTGCGCCCGATCCTGATGACCATGGGCACGACGATCATGGGCATGGCGCCCTTGTGCCTGGGCAGCACCCAGATCGGCGGCGACGGCCCGCCGTACTATCCGATGGCGCGCGCGATCGTCGGCGGCCTGATCTTCTCGACCGTGATCACGCTGCTGGCGCTGCCGACGATCTACTCGCTGCTCGACGACTGGCGCCTGCGCTCCCGCGACCTGGTCCGGCGCGCGCGCGGCGCGTCCGGCCCGGCAGCGGTGCCCGCGACCGGCGCCTAGTCGCGATCCGGGGTCTCAGTTCGCCAGCCGGGCCGCCATGCGGAAACCGGCGATCCAGACCCCGATCGCGGTCCCCAGGCTGGTCAGGAAGAAGACCAGGAACACCCGGGCCACGCGGTTGCGCCACCAGCCGCGCACGGTTACCACGTCGTCGCGCAGGGTCTGGAAATCGCCCACGCGCGGCTTGCGCGCCCACAGCTCGACTGCGCCACTGACCATGCCCGAGGCCAGCGCCGGGTGCAGCGGCGTCAGCGGCGAGGCGATGAAGGCACTGGCGATGCTGGCCGGATGCGCACCGGCGGCGGCCGCGCCGAGCGCACCCAGGATGCCGGTGGTCAACACCCAGATCGCGACCACGTCCAGGCCCATCGCGCTGCCGCGACTGAAGGCCCACGCGAATCCGCCGAGCACGAAGACCAGCAGCACGATCCCGAACCAGCGCCCGAAGTTCGACGGCAGCGGCTCGCGTTGCAGCGGCGCCAGCACCGCCGCAGGCGTGGCCTGTTCGGCGCGCAGCTCGCGCGCAATGCCTTCGAGGTGCCCGGCGCCGACCACGACCAGGACGCGCCCGCCCGCCCACTGCGAGGCCTGCTGGCGCAGGGCTGCCGCCATGTAGCGGTCGCGTTCGGCGATCAGCGCCTCGTACAGGGGTGGCGAGGTGCGCGCGAACTCGGTGAAGGTGCTTTCCAGCAGGTCGCCCTGCTTGAGTCGCTCGATCTCGCTCTCCGCAACCTCGGTGTCGTCGAGCAGCCCGGCGAACAGGCCCGCGCTGAGCTTGGCGCGCTCCCAGAACCCGACCGCCGCGCGCGCACGCCGCAGGGTCAGGCCGACGTCGCGATCGACCAACCAGCAGGGGATGGTGCGCGATTCGGCGCCCTCGATGCCCGCGAGCATCTCGGCCCCCGGTTCGATGCCGAACTGCTCGGCCAGCCGGCGCTGGTAGGCGCCCAGCGCCAGGCCCGCCGCGACCACGCCCGCGCGGCCCTCGCGCAGGACCCGGAACAGGTCCAGTTCGCGCAGCAGTTCGGGCCGGCGCAACGCCTGCTCGCGATGCACGCAGAGTTCCACCGCGACGGCGTCGTAGTGCTCGTCGGCCAGCATCGACTTCACCGCCTCGGCGCTGGCGCGCGAAACGTGCGCGGTGCCCAGCAGCACGAATTCAGTGGCGTCGCGCGTGATGCGGCGGATCGGCTCGACGCCGTCGGGCGTCGCGGAGGACTCGGTCACGGTGGGCACTCGGTTGGTCGGGGCAGGTCGTGGTTGCCGTGCCCCCGTTGCAGGATACCGGTCCCGACGCCAACCGGGCCGTCGAAGCCCGGTTCTGCCTGTGGGAGCGGCTGA
>Ga0209254_10000051_pt1 | contig 68077 bp, 70 predicted proteins | sample FrelakmetDIP11DI_FD_187148 | JGI IMG/M metagenome (GOLD analysis project Ga0209254, IMG submission 187148) | Freshwater lake sediment microbial communities from the University of Notre Dame, USA, for methane emissions studies - DIP11 DI (SPAdes)... | ecosystem: Environmental > Aquatic >...
ATCCAGATCACGCAGGACACCCCGCAGTGGGGCGGCCTCTCGGGATGCACCTTCGAGGAGGCGCAGTCCTGGGGCAAGATCAACCGCGACGCCGAGAAGGCCGTGGCGTACGTGGAGGCCTCCATCGGCCTGAGCCTGATGGTCGGCTACATCCTGCAGAAGAAGCTGTGGAAGGGCCGCAAGCGCCTGAGCTACGAGTGGGACGGCGACACGCTCAAGTCCGCCAAGCAGGTGCCGCTGAAGATCTGAGCGGCCCAAACCCCTCAATCCCTTCCTTCTTCATTTTCTCGAGGAACCATGACCAGACGCCTTGGCAGGGCGACCATAGCCCTCTGGAACTCGTACGACCCCACCAGCTTCCGCGAGGCCCACCGCCGCATATTGGCGCGCGCGGGACCCTTGGCCTTGGCTTTCGACATGAACCTCGCCACCTTCGGGTTCCCGTTTCCCAAGCATCTCCCCACGCCCCAGGAGATCGCGGACTGGCTCGCCACCACCACCAGCATCGGCGAGGACGGCTCCTACCTGAAGGAGCTCACATCCAAGGGCAGGTTCCAGACCTTCCCCTATATCAACAAGGGCTTCCCACCTCAATTGGGGGAGCTGGTGCTCACTACCTGCAACGCCGAGGCCAAGAAGGGCAGGAGCGTGGACGAGGTCGCCAGCATGCTCTCCGGCGGAAGGAGCGTGTGCCTGCTCTTCGGGGCTGGCCCCAAGGGAGTCCCCAAGGAGCTTCATGTGCTCGCCCCGCATCACCTGGACATCACCTTCGCCGGGCACTCCCTGGAGACCTGCACGGCCCTGGGGGCGGTGGCGGCGGTGATCGCCCACAAGCTCCGGGGCTGATGCCGAGCTCCCTAGCCCATCTCAGAACCCGAGTTCTTCCTCGCCCTTCATCTTCTTGACGTCGGAGCTCATCTCCCTGCCCATCTTCACGTACTGCATGGCCATGGACTTGCGGAATCGGTTACCGGAGACGAAGAACTGCAGCTGCTTCAAGAAGACCTTGGGCCTGACGTAGGTCCCTACCCAGAACTCGCTGAAGACCTCGGAGAGCTTCTCGGGAGGCACCGAGGTCTTGATCACGGACTTGTCGAACCCATAGTCCTTCCAGTCGTAGCTGGTGATCAGCCCCCTCTCCTTCAGGTCCAGGAACATGTCCGTGCCAGGGAAGGGGACTGCCAGGCTCCCGACGATGAAGGAGCAGTGGTCCGGGTAAAGGCGCTTGCCGTACTCTAGCAGCGACTCGACCGACTCCACCGTGTCCTCAGGAAGGCCGAAGAGCAGATAGACGGAGACGAGCACGTCGAGCTCCTTCTCCAGGGCGTCCATCATCCGCTCCACCTCCGCCCCGTCGTAGCCTTTCTTCCCGAACCTCTCCCTCATGCTCGGGTCCGGCGTCTCCAGCCCGAGCACTATCTTGAACAGGCCATCGCGCTTCATGCGCGGCCATAGGTCCTTGTAGCGAGAGAAGACGTCCTCCCTGGTCTCGTAGTACCAGTAGAGCTCCTCGCCGCAGCGTTCCAGCTCGTCGAGGAAACCTTCCAGCTGCCCACGGTCGAGGAAGGAGGCGTCATCCTGGAAGAAGAAGGTGTCATGGCCGAAGTTACTCTTGACCCAGAGCATCTCCTCCACTATCCTCTTGGGGCTCCTCCTCCTAACACCATGATGGACCTTCCAGGTGATGCAATGCGGGCAGCTGAAGGGGCAGCCGCGCGAGGACGAGATGCCGATCATCCTGTTGCCCGCCCAATGATACTTGTCGACAGGGAAGAGGTTCCAGGCCGGGAAAGGCAGGGAGTCCAGGTCCTGGATCGGCGGCCGGTCGGGGTTCCTCCGCACCACGCCGTTGCCGTCCCTGAAGGTCAGCCCCCGGACCTCGCCGAGGTCGCCTTCCTGCATCAGGACCTTGCATAAGTGGCTGAAGGTCTCCTCAGCCTCCCCTCTCACCACGAAATCGAGATCGGGGCACCTCTCCAACGACTCTACATCGGTGAAGGTGAAATGAGGCCCGCCAGCGACCGTCCTCAGCTCGGGCCCCAAGGCCTCCTTGGCCATCGTGAATATGGTCAGGGCCCTATCGCTGACCGGGGTCTGGCCGCCCGCGGCGATGATATCGGGACGGAACTCCCTGACCCTCTCGATTATCTGCGTATAGCCCAGATCCTCGGCGGCCGAATCGATAAGCTGGACCTCGGCCCCGTCCTTGATCAGGACGGCGGCGATGTAGGCCAGCCCAAGGTTGGGGGCCAGATGGACCTGATGATGGAACATGGGGGGCTGGACGAGGGTCACCTTCATATCGGCACCTGAAATGCAATCTCAATTGTAGCTACCCTCAGATAAAGATGAGGAAAGACCAAGCGACGCAGGGCGCCATCAGTACGAGGAGTAGCGGAGGTCGAGCTTCGAGGAGCCGACCCCATCTCCTTCCACAACCTCGCCGACGATCCTTGCCCCTTTCCCCAGGACCTTGACCGCGGCCTTGGCGTCGTCCTCGCGCAGTACTATGGCGAACCCCATGCCCATGTTGAACGTCTGGTACATCTCCTTGTCTGCGATCTCGCCGAGCTCCTGCAGGACGCGGAAGATGGGCTGGGGCCTGAGAGGTTTCGATAGGTCGAAGCTTACGTCCTTCTTCAGGCGGACGAAGTTGCGCATTCCCCCTCCGGTGACGTCCACCATGCCTGTGACCTTGATGTCCTTGAGCAGCTTGAGCACCTGGCGCACGTAGATGAACGTGGGCGTCAGCAGCTCCTCTCCGATGGGCATCTTCAGCTCGGGCATCTTCTGATTTAGGTCGATCTCATTCTTCTCAAGGACCTTGCGGGCGAGCGTGAGGCCGTTGGAGTGCACGCCCGATGAGGGGAGCCCGATTATGGCGTCCCCAAGCGCCACCTCCGCGCCGGTGACGATCCTGTCCTTCTCCACGAAGCCCAGGCAGCTGCCGGAGAGGTCCACGCCCTTGACCATCTCGGGCAGGACGGCGATCTCCCCGCCCACGATCTCGCAGTCCGCCAGCTTGGCACCCTTCTGCAGCCCGATCCCGATGGCTTCTGTGACCTCCGGGTTGGGCTTGTCGATGGCTATGTAGTCCACGAAGGCGAACGGCTCCGCGCCCACGCAGATGGTGTCGTTCACGTTCATGGCCATGCAGTCGATGCCCACCGTGTCCCACTTGCCCATGGCCTCGGCGATGAGCAGCTTCGTGCCCACGCCGTCCGTGCACAATGTGAGGATCACATCCCCAAAATCGATCAGCGAGGTGAACTGCCCCTTGACGTCCATCATCCGCCCGCGGCCAGAGCGCCGGTATCTCAGTTGCTTTACCAACGAGGCTATGGCCTGCGACTTGGCTTCAATGTCCACTCCGGCCTTGGCATAGGTCATGTGGTTCTTGGGCATGGGCATCGCACCAGGTAATCGGCCGGTGGTGAAATAACTTCTGCTCAGCCCTTCCTTCGGAGCTCCGGCCCGGTGAGGCAATGGTAGCCCTGCTTCATCCCCAGCTCCTGGAACACCGGACATTCTTCGCACAGGCAACCAAGCCTCTTCTCGATGCACATCGGGCTGCGGGCGGCCACGCAGAAGAGCCTTTCCCCGCTCCTCTTGGCACATTCGTTGTGCGTGCTGCAGTCCAAGCATTGGCAGACGTCCATCTTGGACATCATCCATCGATCGAACTCCTCCTCGGAAAGGCCCTCCATCTTGGACATGCTCGTCCTAGGGGTGCGAACGCACTTGGCCATCGTCCTCCCTCACTAGGAGAAATCATACCTTGCCAACATATTTAAACGCACTTAAGTTTCGAGGGCAAAGATTTATCCTTTCCAGGAGAATCGTCGGCACATGTCGAAGCGCTGGATGGCGGAGCGAAGGAACGACCCCTATACGAAGGCAGCGAAGAAGCTGGATTACCGCAGCCGCGCCTCCTTCAAGCTCATCCAGATCGATGACAAGTTCAAGCTGCTCAAGAGGGGCGCGACCGTCGCCGACCTGGGGGCGGCGCCCGGGGGCTGGCTTCAGGTCGCCGCGGAGCGCGTCGGCTACAAGGGGAAGGTGGTGGGCGTGGACCTCCAGCCTATCGAGCCCCTGGAGGGCGTGGAGACCATACAGGGGGACATGCGGAAAGAGGAGACCGTGTTGGACATGCTGGAAGCCCTGGGAGGGAAGGCGGACGTGGTGCTCTCCGACATGAGCCCCAGCATCTCGGGCAGCTACAACATGGACCACGCCCGTTCGGTCGACCTGTGCGAGCACGCCCTGGAGTTCGCGCAGAAGGTGCTCCGGCCCGGAGGGGCGTTGGCCATGAAGATATTCGAAGGGGAAATGATGCCGGAGCTCATGAAGGAGGTCAGGTCACACTTCAAGGAGGTCAAGCTCTACGGCCCCGAGGCCTCCCGTTCGAGCAGCTCGGAGATCTACATCATCGCGAAGGGCTTCATTAGCGCTGTTGTTCGAAAATAGTAGAATTCGTATCTTCGTACAACCACGTTGCTCCCGTTGGAAAGCTTTATTTCGCAGAGATAGATTCGCTTCGCGATGCTGACCTACATCACCGTGATCTTCAGTTCGGAAGGGGCCAAGCCCTCCAAGGTCTTCGACGCCTTGAACAACATGGGCTTCAAGCCCACCACTGGCAACTACGACGCCGTGTACACCTGGGACAAGCTGGCAACCCTGGACGACGCCATCCTGTTGGCCGACAAGGTGATCATGACCCTCAAGGGCATGGGCGTCCTAGTCAAGCTGGAGACCGTGGGCAAGAACGGGGACGATGAGGAAGTGGGCTGAGCCCCGTCCAAGGGGATACGATGCGACCTGGCAAGATAGTCTGCATAGGGCAGAACTACCACGCCCACATCAAGGAGCTCAAGTCCGAGGTCCCCACCGAGCCGGTCATCTTTCTCAAGCCCTCGACCGCCTATATCGGCGATGGCGAGGACATCATCATCCCGGCCGGTCTGGGAAGGGTCGATTATGAGGGAGAGCTCGCCATCGTCATCGGAAAGAGGGCGAAGCATGTGGCGAGGAAGGACGCCCTCAAGCACGTCGATGCCGCGGCGGTGCTAAACGACGTCACGGCGCGGGACGTGCAGTCCATCGCGCGCAAGTCCGGGCTGCCCTGGGCCTTGGCCAAGGGGATGGACACCTTCGCGCCCTTGTCCGAACCAAGGCGCATCGATGACGTCCCCGACCTCCAGAGCTTGAACCTGGAGACGCGCCTGAACGGGGAGCTCAGGCAGAACGGCCACATCTCCGACATGATCTTCCCGGTGGAAGAGCTGATCGCCTACATCTCCAGGTACATGACCCTGGAGCCCGGCGACGTTATCGCCACCGGGACCCCGGAAGGGGTAGGCCATATCAAGGCCGGGGACATGGTGGAGATAGTCATACCCGGCGTCGGTAAGCTCAGGAACCGGGTAAGGGATGGCTAGTCCCTCTATTGTTCTCAATCCCAGAACTTCTTCGTCTTGGCGTAGTTGATCTCGGCGCTCAGGATCTCGCGCAGGAACTCGTCCTCGTTCTCGTGGAAGCCCGAGAGGACCCTGGCGGCGGTGTCCGGCCCCACTCCCCGGCCAGCGAGGCACAGGAGTGCTTTCTTGCCATGTTTGCTCACCAGGCTGGCGGTCTTGTACATGCGCTTCACCTCGGCCTCATCCTCCTCGCTCAGCTTCCTCTTGGAGAGTAGCTTGGCGGCCTCCCTGTTGTAGGAATGGAGGGCGGCGACCATCTTGCCCCCGCAGCGCTCGCAGGCGATGTGCTTCGGGGCTTCCTTGACCTTCTGCCTCCATTGCGCCCTGCAGTTGAGGCAGTTGAGGTACATCAGCTCCTCCTCCAGCCGGTTCTTGAGCGCCATGAGGATGGAATGGTCCGCCCTCTGGGGGGCGATGAGCTCCTTGGAGTGCTCCAGCCCCGCCCGGCCGATGGGCGTGAGGGCGGTGACCTCCATCTGCAGCTCTCCGGACTCGATGAGCCTGACCACCCTCATCGTCCCCTCCAGGTCCAGGTCCTCCCAGAGCACCCGCGCCACGGCCTCGTCGTACAGCGGCGAATTGTCATAGGCCTCGAAGAGGCGGTTGAAGTTGATCGTCTGGTAGTCCGCCTCCTTCTCCACCGCCCCGAACTTCTTGGCCACATGCACGAACCTCCAGCGGAGGAAGGAGGAGTTCTTGATGACCAGTCGCACCAGCCCCTCCACGTTCTCCGCCTTTATCGACCTCAGGGTCTCCAAGATGGTTACGGCCCTGATGTCCCTGGGCAGCTCGAGCACGATGCGGTAGGGGTCCGTATGCACGGCGATGCTCTCGCCAAGACGAGCGGACAAGAGGACCGACAGGAGCTTGGACAAGGTCTCGTTGACCTTGGAGCCGAAGCAGCAGTTGAGGATGACCAGCTTCTTGCCCATCTCCAATGTGAGGAGGACGTCCGTGGGCAGCTTGGCCTCCGCCCTTTGCTCCTGCAGGTACTTGCGCAGCTTAGCGATGGCCTCCTCGTCCCCCGCGTAATCGGAGTAGTTCTCCAAGCGGCGCAGGCGGCCGACCTCCATGCCCACATCGAAGGGCACAGGGAGGTCCTCGCCCACCCAGGAGGGTATGGAGCCGATCTCCTTGACCTGCTCCACCAGGAGCTCGTCCTCCTTCATCTCGATGATGCGCCATGACCGCCCGTGGGTGATGAAAGTGGCGTACGGTTCGGCGAACGACACCACGAACGACTCGTCCAGCTGCCCCACGATCTTGCGCGAGGACAGATCCCGGATCTTGAAGCTGCGCTCGTCAGGGATCATGGACAGGTTGTCGTAGAAGTAACGCATGCCGCGGCTGGAGCGCCGGTAGTCCTGCTCGCCGATGAAGACCAGGCCGATGCGCCCCAATTGTTCCAGGACGCCATCGAAGGTCTCCCTGGTCAAATTTCGGAAGGGAAAGGAACGGACGACCACCTGGTACGCCTCATCCTTGTTCACGCTCCCGGCCATTCCCATGGCCACCAGCTGGTTCGCCAGCACCGTCAGGGGGTTCTCCCTCACGCGGAGGGGCTCCAGCTCCTCCTTGGTGGACTTGCGAGTGATGACCAGGGACTCCGCGATCTCGTCCGGCGTGGAGGCGACGATGGCGCCTTCCGACCTGGCTCCCACGCTGTGGCCGGCTCGTCCCATCCTCTGTATCAGTCGGGCGACCTGGCGCGGGGAGTTGTACTGGATGGCGAAATCGGCGCTCCCGATGTCGATCCCCAGCTCCAGGGAGGAGGTGCAGATGAGCCCCCTCAGGCGCTCCTGCTTGAAGGCCTCCTCCATCTCGATCCTGATGTCCTTGGAGAGGGAGCCATGGTGCACCCCTACCAGGAAGGATTCGTCCCAAACGTGATATCTGGCCGCCAGCGCCTCGGCGGTATCGCGCGTGTTCACGAACAGGAGGGTCGAGCGGTGCGCCTCGATGATCTCCCGACAGCGTCGCATGCAGGCCATGAGCTGAGGGTCGCTCTGCAGGGTCCCGGCGAGGTCCTTGTCCCCCTCCGCCACGTCGGGGCTCTGCACCGACACCCTCATGTCCTTGGACACATGCGCCCTGATGATCGTCACCTTCCGCTCCGCCCCGCCCAGATAGTTGGCGACCTCCTGCACGCTCCCGACGGTGGCCGAGAGGCCCACCCTCTGGAACTCCCCCGCCTCCTGCACCAGGCGCTCCATGGCCACGGCCAGCTGGGCACCGCGCTCGTCCTCCGCCAGCTCGTGGATCTCATCGATTACGAAGAAGCGCACGTTGGCCAGGTGCTCCCTGAGCCTCTTGCCCGAGAACATGATCTGCATGGTCTCTGGGGTGGTGATGAGCACGTCCGGCGCGTGGCGCGACTGCCTCGCCCTTTCCGATTGGGACGTGTCGCCGTGCCTCACGGCCACGTCCAGGTCCAATGCCTTCCCGAACTCCTCCAGGCGGCGCAGGAGGTCGCGGTTCAGAGCCCTCAGCGGCGTCACGTAGATGCACTTGATGCCCTTGCCCTCGGACTGCAGGAGCATATGGAAGATCGGCAGCATGGCCGCCTCCGTCTTCCCGATGCCGGTGGGCGCCACCAGCAGCACGTTCTCGCGCCTGAGGATGTGGGGTATGGCCTGGCGCTGGGGGCCGGTCGGCTCATGTATGTCCTTGTCCCTCAGGACCTTCTGGATGCGCGGATCTAGAGCTTCGAATACCATCTGAGCCTCGCTTTCGACACCATGGAAATACTTGAAACTATCGCGAGCGGGACCGAAACTCGCTCTTATATCGGTGTTCCGCGCTCCAAAACAGGAAGACATGGAGCTTTCGTACCTGGTCGGCGAGGGCGATGAGGGCAGGGCCTTTCAGCTCAGGCCAGGGGACCGATTGCAGGTCCATCTCCCCGGAAACCCCTCGACGGGGTTCAACTGGAGCGTGCAAGCCATCGATCCTAGGGTCCTGGCGCTCGTCCAAGGGCCAGGATTCGTTTCTGAGGCTCCGCACAGGATGGGGGCGCCAGGGACGGTGACGCTAGGGTTCAAGGCCTTGGCCCCGGGGCGAACGCATCTCACTCTCGCCTACAAGCGCTCCTGGGAGGACGTCGCGGCCCTCAGGACCTTCGAGCTGGACATCGTTGTCCTTGATTGAGAAAGGAAAACCACCCTAGCCTAAGCCGTAAAGTCCGTCTGCCACGGATCACTGGGAAGTGGCCTCGGCCAGAAGCTCGGAGAGGTCCATGACCTTGATGTCCGCGCCGATCTGCTTCGCGCCCTGCTGCAGGTTGAGCACGCAGAAGGGGCAGGTGGTGATGATCCTCTCTGCCCCCGTCTCCACGGCCTCCTTGACGCGCTTGGCAGCGATGTTGGTGGCGAACTCGTTGAACTGCGACTTGTAACCGCCTCCCGCGCCGCAGCAGTGGGAGCTCATGCGGTTGTACTGCATCTCCACTAGCTCGATCCCCGGGACGGCCTTGATGACCTCGCGAGGCACCTCGAAGACGCCTGCGTGGCGGCCCAGGTGGCAGGGGTCATGATAGGTGACCTTAGCCTTGACCTCCTTGGTGAATTTGACCTTCTTCTCCTTGATGAGCTTCAGCGCGTACTGTGAGAAGTGGAAGACCTCGAAGGAGGGCCGGGTGTAGAACCTCTTGTAGTCATGGGTGGTGGTCTTGTAGCAGCCTGCGCAGGCGGTGACCATGGCCCTGGCGCCCATCTTCTCCGTTTGGCGCACGTTGTTCTCCGCAAAGTCGCGCGTGGACTTGGTCTGCCCGGTCCTGAGCATGGGCGAGGTGCAGCACATCTCGTCCGCTCCCATGATGTTCTGCTTCACCCCGCAACGGTCCAGGAACGTCGCGGCAGCCTGGGGGATCCTCTGCATCCTGTAGGACGCGGTGCATCCGGCGAAGAAGCATACGTCCGGGTTCGACGGCACCTTCTGGATGTTAGCCGGGAACCAATCCCCGCGCTTGGCGGGCGGCTCCTTGTAAGGATTGTTGTTGGCCACAATGCTCTCCGCCAGCTTCTTGTGCGCTGGCATGGGGCCCTTGCCCTGGTCCACGACCCATTCCCGCACGACCTCCCAGAACTCGGCGAACTCGATGCTCACATGGCAAACGGTCCAGCATGAGGCGCAGCCAGTGCATTTGTACAAGGCCTCGACGAACTCCTGGTCCACCTCCAACTTGCGGCCAAGCAGCTTGTCCAAGGGCGTCTTGTTCTGCAGCTGCTTGAGATAGAACAGCTTGCCACGGGGGCTGTTGGACTCCCAAGGCTCCTGAGCGTAGGTATCGCAAACGCGAACGCAATAGCCACACTGGAGACAGGCTGACAACTCTCTGTTGATGTTCGGCAACCTTGCCATGCCACGCACCTCAAACTATTCCACCGAATCAGTCGGCTGGTACGAGCCCTCTGGGTACCAGGGGCAGGATTACTCTAGGCATGAAACCTAGGTATTTAGATTTATTGACCACCGACTGCTGGTAGGTCATAAGCCACACAAAATTAACGCCCTTAATTAACCTTTTCGAAAAGCATATCAACCCTCTAGTATCGGACCGTAGCCGTACCACGCCCCTTCGAGCCTTAGGCTGCGCAGGTTCTCCTCGAGGATCTCCTTGTGCTTCACCTCCCACCGGGCTAACTCCTCAAGGGAGGAGCGGGCCCTCGGCTCCAATGCCCTGGTCAGCGCATCCTGGTACATGTTGATGGAGTTGACCTCCACCTCTAGGCCCTTCTCCAGGGCGGCTATCTCATCGTTCAGGGCCAGGCAAGCGCCCTTGGGCCTTACGAACACCCTTTCCGGCAGTATCCTGAGATACTCCTGTAAGGGCTCCACCTCCTCTGCCATTCCCTCTCGGTCCAGATGGTCCAGCTCCTTCTGTATGATGCGAAGGTGCTCTCTCTCGTCATTGCCCAAACTGCGCAAGAGCGCCGCACCCCTGCTGTCGGCGACGCACTCGCTCATTTCGCTGTAGAAATTGATGCCGAACTCCTCGATGGCCAGCGCGGTCTTGAGCACCGCCGCGCTCATCTCTCTTCTCTGCCTCTCGCCCTCCATGGTGCGCGCCTTCCTGACTTCTACCCAGGAGCGCGTATATTAACGCGATGGTCCCCCCTCCAGGCGAGCCGAAGCAATGGGAAAGGGATTTACCCAGGCGTAGGCATCCATCTCTCATGGGCCGAAGCTGCAAGCGCGAGGCGCGAGTGATCGGCGACGCGGAGGTCAAGGGCGCCACCGGCAAGGAATGGAAGGAATGGTCCCTGGTGCTCGACGAGTTCGGGGTGGAGGAGAAGGGGCATTCCCTCACGGTGAAATTCCTGCATGAGCACCACGGGCTCTCCGCCTCCTGGGCGCAGGAAGTCGCCCTCTACTACGAGAACGACAAGGGACTGCGCTCGCTCATCTCCTGAGTTCATTCCTCATCTCGCTTTTATCACCTGGACCAGATCATTGGCGATTCACTAAGGCCGCATTGGTCACGCCAAGATTAGGAAGGCCTTCGGGCGTTCGCTCGCGGTGCGAGAGTTGGACGTAGGCTCCTGCAATGGTTGCGAGGTGGAGGTGAACGCCCTCACCAACGCCGTCCATGAAATCGAGCGCTTCGGACTGCACATCATGGCCAGCCCTCGGCACGCTGACGTCCTTCTCGTGACCGGACCGGTCACTCGCAACATGGAGCGTGCCCTCTTCCAGACCTACAAGGCGACGCCGGATCCCAAGCTGGTGATGGCCATGGGCGCCTGCGCCTGCTCTGGAGGGGTGTTCAAGGACTGCTATGCCACGCACAATGGCGTGGATCAGGTCCTCCCGGTCGATGTCTATATCCCCGGATGCCCGCCGCGGCCCCAATCCATCATCTACGGTTTCCTGGTGGCGGTGGATAGGCTCCAATTCCGGCATGGCGCCCGATCGCGTAGGAGCGGCTCATTTTCCCCAGGCGAACTCATTTAAAAGCCTCACGTCCTTCGGCTCGTCCCCCACCCGCACCACGCCTATGGACCTGGCCTTCGCCACTATGGGAAGGGCCAGCTGCCCGAGGACCAGGTCGAGCGCTGTTCCAAGCTGCTTGACGGTCATCCCCTTCCCCAGTGTGCAATGCGGGGTCCAGGAGTCCGGCGTATAATGAGCGTCCCCAGGGAGCTCCAGGCGGTCCACCATATCGTAAAGGTCCTCGTGGTCCTTGAGCAGGGCGAGTGACGGCGCGGGCGAGAGGAAGAGGACGCCGGTCCCCGGGAACACGGCCAGGGATTCGAACCTCAAGCCCAGGGGTGCCCTGGCCCAGGCATACCGGCGCACGATGTCCATCAGCACCGCCTCGTCCAGCACCATGGGATAACTGGCCAGGGTCAGATGAGGCCTCAGCCCAGGGCGGTCCCTGAGCGGCGTAGGCAGCCCCGCATCGTCCAGTGATCTCTGCAGCCTCGAGATAGAGTTCTCGCTCCTCTCATCCAGGTACAGGAGAACGACGTGGTGCATGGCTCTCCGCTCGACCTCACTTGACAACGATCACCGTGCACTTGGAGTTGCGGATGATGTACTCCGAAACGGAGCCGATGAGCACGCGGTCGATGGCGGTCTTCCCCGATGTTCCGACCACGATGGCCTCGGCCTTGACTCGGTCCGCGGCGTTCAATACGGCCTCATAGGGGTTCCCCGTCTCCAGGAGAGTGGTCACGTTCACGCCCTCCCTTGACCCGCGGGCCTTCATCTCCTCCAGCACGGCCATGCCCTGCTTGATTATCCTGTCCTTGTCTTCCTCCGCCTTGGGGCTCGCCACAAAAACGACGAAGAGGTGCGCCTTGCGTATGGAGGCGTAGTCATAGGCATACTTCACGGCCTTCTCCGAGTGGGGCTTACCGTCAGTTGCCAGCAGCAGGTTCATGATCATCACTCTTAATGGCTGGACATCGACCTGCTTGAGCATTAATGTTTCCTGGATGCCCATCATCGACCGGAGGCTCAGCGGATGGTGAACCATACGTCCTGGCAGATCTGGGGCACGGTGAAGCCGTATTCCAGGCCGAGTCCAGAGTTCGACCGTGTAGCCGCGTTCGTTATTCCCTGATTATGAAAAGCCGCTATCCCGTTCGATTATTTCGCCGGGCATCAGCCATGATAGTATGCCCGGCCCCGGGCATAGGCAAAGGTCGATTGGCAAACTAGATTTAGCCGCGGCTCCCTACTGAGCTAGAGGGCGGAAGCGGGGGAGCTGCTGGTGCTGGCATACGAACCAGCGCTTTTCCTTGTGATACTGGCCATAGATAAATGGTGCGACATGCTTTTCTATTGCGAGGATAAGGAGAATGGTCCGGAGATGACCACGAGGTGACACCATGAGCACAGACCTGACGGAAGATAAGAAGAGGGAATTGGACGAGATCGTGGACAAGATAAACAAGGAGGCAGAAATGGCCATCTATTATGAGGAGGGCACGCCGGAGCATGAGCGCCACCTCAAGGAGTTGCTCGCTTGCAAGGAAAGGGTGCAGAAGATGGAGGAGCACGAGCGCACCTTCGTGGAGATGGGACTGATGGACCGGAAGGACATCCACGATTTCTACTGGCCTGAGCTGGACAGCAGAGGGACCCACCAGAGGGAAAAGCTATCCCGGCTCGATTCCGAGGGGAGAACCAGGAGCGCTGAGTTCGCGGCCGATGGCACAATACACGACGATTGATGGGCGCGAGAGGTTGAAAAAGCGGACCCACCAAGTATCCCAAGGGCAAGGCGGCCAAGTCACAATTGGTCACCAGGGGCAGGTGCATGGCTGGCGCGCGCTACGTAGGTATGCCCCATCAAGTGCATCCGGATGGTGTCAGAGGTGCACACCTACGCGGCGGGAATGAGGCTCGACGAGTAAAGTGTGGATAGGCTCGAGGTCAAGCGTAACCCGAGGAAATGATCACACCTCTTTGCTCTTCCTCTTCGAATAGTAGATTGCGCCCCTGTCCTCCTCGTACCCCGCCCCCTCGAAGAAACGCTTGGAAGAGGGGTTGTCATCCTGTATCAGGGCGCAGAGGACGAGAATCCCGCGCTCGTCGAACCTCCGTTCCATCTCCTTGAGCAGGGCGAGCGCGATGCCCTTCCTCTGCCATCGGGGATGCACAGCCAGACGGTTGACCCAGCCCTTCCTGCCATCGCTCGTCCCCAGGAGGGAGCCGACCATGAGCCCCTCCGACTCCGCCACCAGGAAAAGGGACATGGGCGTCCCCAGCTCCTTCAATATCCTGACCTCGCTGTCCCTCCCTTCGGGGTGATAGGGCAGCCGGGCGGCCTCCCATAGCTCCACGAGCGCATGATAGTCATCACTTCGCATCTCGCGTATGCGCAGATCGGGGACACCCATCTAGACCAGGGCCTAGATGCCCACCGACCTAAATCAATTGAGTGGTTAGAAGGGAAGAAAAGAAGAGATGAACCTCAGGCACCAGGCATAAAAGTAGGGATGATGGGTGGTTGCGTATGGGGGAATATCTCTGGATGGGAGGATTCACTTGCTGTGCACGGGCCCACTTTCAATCCTCAGTGGTTCCTTCGCCTCGCGAAGGTCGACGTCCTCGCGCAACAACCAGAGGCCGCCGCCGAAGCACGCGCCGTTTTAGACCGGCTTGCCGCGAGGGAAGGCAAATCCCCCTTTCATGCTCTGGCAGGGCCAGATGCGGTACTATCCCTATAGATATGGGTATCGTACAGCTCCTCTTTCGGTTCTCTTTCCATATTCCACTTGAGGATTTCACAGGTCGATAGGGTCACTCGAAGGCGGAGAGGGTATCCCGTGGCAACCACTCCTCTCCCCTGAGTCGGCGTTCGTCCTGCGGGGCGACGGTCGCCCTCTTATGGCACATGACGCACAAGGTTACCAGATTGGAGGGGTGGTCGCCGCCCCCCTCGCACCTCGGGACGATGTGATGCACCTCGGTGAGCCAGGCAGGGACAGACGCCAGGTCCTTGCCGCAGATGCGGCAGCGCCTGCCATCCCGCTCCACGACCTTCCCCCTCACTGCCCTCCAGGCAGAGGCCCTCATCGTCCCAGGCAGATGACGGCCCACGAGTTCATCGCTCCTCGCGGTTGCGCCCGAACCGGTCCTGAAAGCGTTCTCGATCATGGAGGACATCTCGCAGCGGAGCGCCTCAACCATCAGGCGGTGCCTCCCGCCGCAGCTCGGGCATTCGTCCACGACCTTGGAACGGGAGCGGCACACCTCCAGATGGATCGGATGGTCCCACGCCCGGTGCGGGCAGGGAGGGGCGGTCCGTTCGTCGCAGGTGAAGAAGAGGGGAGCGCACAGGCGCTCAGCGTCCCACAGGTGCAACGGTCTCAGGCACAGTGAGGCGCGGCAAGGCCGGTCCTGGAAGTGGCATCCCTTCATCCTCCATCGATACTGCGACCGAGGGAATAACGCTTCTCCCGGGTGCAGGGAAAGTGCATCTAATCCCTAACCGCCCCAGCAACGAAACGCCCAAGCATCGACGGAGGTCATATCAGCTCATGCGACCCCGGCGAGGATCCTTGCGACCTCTCCGAAGCATCAAGCGCATCTTCGAAAAAGAATTTTTAGTCGGAGCGCGAGTAGTAATCCTGAGGTGGAAGTCTGCCGCGCGTCGAGTACTACGAGATCAACGCCGATGAACCGGAGAGGGCCATGAGATTCTATAAGGATGTCTTCGGCTGGAGGTTCGAGAAGTGGAATGGACCCTTCGAATACTTCCTTGCCCGGACAGGCGAGAAGGGGGAGGAAGGCATAGACGGAGGGATCGTGCGGCGCACCGACCCCCGGGCGACGGTCGTGAACTACATCGGCGTCAAGGACGTCGACGACCTGGTGAGGAAGATCGTCACCCACGGGGGAAAGGTGGTGCAGACCAAGACCGCGGTCCCGGGAGTAGGTTACATGCTGATGTTCCAGGACACGGAAGGCAACCTGTTCGGGGCCATGGAGGAGGATCCGTCGATCAAATGATCATTCCAACACGATCCCCACGGGGCAGTGGTCCGAGCCCTGCACCTGGGAAAGGATGAACGCGTCCTTCAATCTTTTCCTCAGGCCCGGGGTGATATAGAAGTAATCGATGCGCCAGCCGACGTTGCGCTCCCTGGCCCGGGTCTTGACGTCCCACCATGTGTATCTGTTCGGCGAGGGGTCGAATACGCGGTAGGTATCGATCAGGCCCGCGTCCTCGAACCTGTCCAGCCACGCGCGCTCCTGGGGAAGGAATCCCGAGATCTTACCGTTCTCCTTCGGCCGGGCCAGGTCGATCTCCTTGTGCGCGGTGTTCACGTCCCCGCAGACCACCACCTCCTTGCCTGAGCGCACGAACTTCCTGACACGCTTCAGGAACGCCTCGTAGAAGTCCAGCTTGTACTCCAACCGTTCCTTCGAGGCTTTGCCATTGGGGAAGTAGATGTTCATGAGCACGAAATCGTCATAATGCGCCAGGATGGTCCTCCCTTCCGAGTCGAACCGCCCTACGCCGAACCCATGCTCCACCTTCCTCGGCTCAGTCCTGGAGTAGAGGCCTACCCCGCTCCAGCCCTTGTCCTCCTTCAGGTCGGGAGTGGAGAGGTAGAAATGGTATCCGGTGCCTTGCACCAGGTCCTCGGGTAGCTGGTCCAGGTCGGCCTTGACCTCCTGCACGCACAGGATGTCCGGCTCATCTTCCCTCAAGAAGTCCAGGAAACCTTTCTTGTGGATGGCGCGCAGGCCGTTCACGTTCCAGCAGACCAGTCTCATCTTCGCCCTCGGCGTGATATCGGCACCCCGTCCTAATGAGGCTTCCCTTGGTCATGATGGTCACCAGCATCCTTGGATGTCTGGGGTTCGAAAGGCATCAGGGCTCAAGCGAACGTGCTCTCGATGAACCCGCGGATGTCGTCGCGCATGGCACGGTAGGCCGACAGCCTCGCCCTTTCATCGCCGTCGATCCCGGGAGGGTCGTTCACGCCATGATGCATGACCTCCCTGGCCCCAGGGTAGAAGGGGCACATCTCCTCCGTGTCCGGGCAAAGGGTGACGAGGAAGTCGAACCTCTCATCCCCCAGGTCCTTGATGCTCGTGGGCCGATGACCGGTGATATCGATGCCCAGCTCCTTCATGACCTGCACGGCCTCGGGCCTCAGGGGCCTGGGGCTGGAGCCCGCGCTCACGGCCTCATAGCTCTCGCCCAGCAAGGAGTTGACCAAGGCCGCGGCCATGGGCGATCGGGCGGCATTGTGAGAGCACAGGAACAATATCTTCTTCCGCGACATGGTTCACCTCAGAGCACGTCCGTTGGGTCCCAGGAGACCCGCGCGCCCTCGCTCATCCTGTTCAAGTAGGACATGTCCTCCTCGGAGAGGCAGAAATCGAACACGTCGGCGTTCTCCTGGATGCGCTCGAGGTGCGACGACTTGGGTATCTCCACCACCTGGTGTTGCAGCCCCCAGCGTATAAGGACCTGGGCCGGGGTCTTGTGATATCGCCCCGCGACGGTCAACAAGCGGGGGTCGCGCAGCTTCTCCGCATGGGTGAGTGGGCTGTAAGCCTCAAGCTGGATGCCCCGGTCCCGGCAATACCTCAATAGGTCGGCCTGGTATAGGAAGGGGTGGAACTCCACTTGGTTCACGCTGGGCACTTGGCGGCATTTTTCTTGCAGTTCGTCGAGGTGGTCAGTGGTGAAGTTGCTCACCCCTATGGCCCGGCATTTGCCCTCCTCGTACAGCTTCTCCATGGCCTTCCAGGAGCCGATGCGATCACCGCCTCCCGGCCAATGGATGAGGTAGAGGTCCACGTAGTCCAGCCCCAGGTTCTTGAGGCTGCGCTCGAAGGCTCGGGTGGCCCGTTCGAAGCCCTGATGTTGCTTCCATAGCTTGGTCGTGATGAAGACGTCCTTCCGGGGCAGGCCGCTCTCCCGGAACGCGGCTCCCACGTCCACCTCGTTCGCATACATCATTGCCGTGTCGATCAGCCGGTATCCGGCCGCGAAAGCATGAAGCACGGCTTCCTTGGCCTTTCCGCCGGTAGGTATGCGCCAAACCCCCAGCCCGAGCATGGGCATGCGCACACCGTTGTTCAGTTCCACAGTGCTTCCGATGTCTAGACGCATGTTCTCCTCTCAATATTGCCTGGGCGACGAAGAGTAAGGCCAACGGACTTCCTCGTGTCCTCTCTCGATCGCACCCTCTTGCACGCCTGTATAGATATGCTTTCTAGCCAGCAATAAATCTACTCTCGTTTTTGCCTCGTCGGCAAATGATTAATATCTGGATATGCGTCCTAGGCAGAAGGGGGCAGGGGTAATCGCGTCCATCTTGGTAGGAAAGGTAGCGCTAGTCACCGGCGCCACTTCCGGTATGGGTGAGGCCACGGCCATGGCCTTGGCCAGATACGGCGCCACCGTGGTCATCCATGGGCGGGATGCCAAGAAGGCAGAGGAAGCGGTCGCCGCCATCAAGGAGGCGACCAACAATCCTGGTGTCTACTTCCTCATCGCGGACATGGGGCGGCTGGAGGACGTCCGCGGTTTGGCCACCAACTTCCGCAAGGACTTCCATCGCCTGGACATTCTGGTGAACAACGCCGGTGCGGTCTTCGGCAAGAGGACGGAGAGCATGGACGGCCTGGAGATGACCTTCCAGGTGAACTATCTCAGCCATTTCCTACTAACTAACCTTCTCCTGGACATGCTCAAGGAGCACGCGCCTTCACGCGTGGTCAACGTGTCCGCGGCACAGCACGAACGCGGCCGCATCGACTTCGAGGACCTGCAGATGGCCAGGAAGTACACGGCGCAGAAGGCCTATGCCTCGTCCAAGCTGGCGCAGGTCCTCTTCACCTATGAGGTGGCGCGAAGGCTGGACGGAACCGAGGTCACGAGCAACGCCTCCAACCCCGGGATCGCCAAGACCCATCTGGGGTATGATGCTGGTCTGCTCACAAGCCTTTCCAAGAGGATGACCGACCTCTTCGGCAAGAGCGCGGAGAAAGGGGCCGAGACCACCATCTACCTCGCCGCCTCCAAAGAAGTTGAGGGCATCAGCGGCAGATACTTCGAGGACATGAAGGAGGGGGAGTCCTCGGAGATGTCCTATAACACGGATACCGCGAAAAGGCTCTGGGACTTAAGCCTGGAATTGTGCGGGCTGGTCAAGGGGCCACCGGGCTAGAGGTCCAAGGTCAGTACCTTCTCCCGTACTTCCTCGAACGGGGGTGGCACGCCTTCCGCACTGGATATCCAGACGTATCTTATTATTCCATCCCGGCCTATTATGAAGACGGCACGGTGAGGCATGCCCTTCATGAGCCCTGAATACTGCAATCCCCCGTACTTGGTGCTGACCTCCCCCTCCGGGTCGGAGAGGAGGCGGAACGGCACGCCCATGCTGGCCTTCCATTGCTTGTGCGTGAAGACGGAGTTGCGGCTGATCCCCACGACCCTGACCCCCTTGGTCTTGAATTCGTCGCCCATCTCCTGGAACGTCCTCATCTCCAGCGAGCAGATGATGCCAAAGTCGTTGGGATAGAAGAGAAGCATGATGGGGCCCTTCCCGAGCTCCTCGCTCAAGTGGAAGGGAACGTCCTCTGAGCTTGGCAGCTGGAAATCAGGCGCTGGCATCCCGATCCGGGCATCATTCTCGGCCATCGTCACGGGATGGAGCCCGATGTTTGAAAAGGTTACTAACCCCAGGGCAAGAGGGACTAAACAGAAATCAGGGCGACTAGCTTTCGGTGGGCATGAGGAAGCTAGGGGTCGACCGGAAACGTTACTCAAAGCATATAATACTGAATCTCAGCTATTGTGACCGGGAGATACATAATTATGGTCGAAATCCCCAAGGAAATTCTCAAGCTCCTGAACAACAGCAAGGCGATCAAGGTTGTGGCTACCAAGACCCCCAAGGGAGACGTTCACGCCATCATTGTGGGTAGCGTCAGCGCGCCGGATCCCGAGACCATCATCTTCGGCACCCTGGTCATGAAACGCACCAGCGAGAACCTGCGTTGGATGAAGGAGCATGGCGAACTGGCCGCCGTGCTGGTCGTGCATAAGATATCCTCCTTTGAGATCAGATGCAGGATAAGGGAGCAGGCCATGGAGGGCAAGGAGTTCGAGGAGATGAACGAGAAGCTCAAGCCCATGGGATTGATGATGACGAGCGTTTGGTACCTTGAGCCGGTCGAGATTTGGGACCAGAGCGCGTCCTACCACGCAGGCACTAAGTTGGTTTGAGGCCTTTCTCCAAGAAATCGGACAGGACCTTGTGCGTTTGCTCCCAGGAGACCAGGGGGGGTTTCTGTGTGACGGTCACGAGCACCTTCTTGCCCTTGACCACGTACGTACCCTTGAACATGAACTCCAGGCCCAGGATGCGCGGCCCTCCGGAGAAGCCCCCATTCTTGGTGTCTCCCTTGAAATGCATCCTGTACTGCCGGGCGAAATCGGCCACCATGTTGACCATCTCCTCCGGAGATCCGCTAAAGGCATACTCGAAGGTCCTGCTCTCCATGTCGCTAAGTGATTGGTGCCATTGATATTAGGATTTAGCCTACCTTGTCAAGGGGCCTAACCTCGCAGGGTGGTATCGAAACCATCGCCTTGCACTATTACCAGTGGAACATGCTTGGTCATCAGGTTACCAAGGGCCTCCATCTCTTCGAAGGAAGGAGAGGGGCGGCTTATGCCTTCGAAGGGGATGTCGTTGCCGCCGCTCATGAACTGGATCAGCTGGACCTCCTCCGCGTATCCTCGAAGCTGCCGTCCCATTCGCTCCACCTTCTCCCGGTCCAGGACCGTGGGTATCACCCGGATCATGGCCCTCACCTTCTGCCCCTTGAGCACCTCCAAGCACTTCCTCACGTTCTCAAGGTATGCAAGTGCCTTGTCCTCTTCCAGATTGGTGAGGCGCATGGTTCCCTCAAGGTCGTCTAAAGGCGCTTTCATTTCGATGATGTAGCGATGCACGCTCCCCAAGGTGTCCCTGAGGAAATCGGGGTCGGTGCCTGCGGTCTTGAGCGTTATCTCCTTGCCCCTCTTGTGCAATATCTTGATGAGCTCGGTCAGCTCGCGCTTCTGCATCGCCGGCTCAGCCCCGCCTATGAAGACTCGCTTGGTCTCGTACTCCGAGAGGAATTTTAGCACCTGATCGTAGGCATGGTCCTTCTTCTCTCGCATCCGATGCGCGCAATACTTGCACCCAAGGGGACATCCGTAGAAATCCAGCTTGGCCTCCCCCACCCCCTTGTGCATGGTGATGAGACGCATGGGCGAGATAACCGTTCGCTCGGCTAATAAAGGCATGCCGCCATCATTTCTTTTGCACTGAGGAGGCCTCCCGCATCAGCCAGTCCTTCACAACGAGATAGAGGAAGGCCGTCCAGACCACGACCATGGCCGTGATGACGATGCCGAAGGTCATGAGGACCTTTGCGATGTCATCGGTCATCCAGTCCAGGACGAATCTCAGGTCCTCGGGGAAGAGGGCGGTGAGATAGGCGAAGTCGAAGGGGAAGACGGATAGCAGGTAGGCAGTGGCGACGATGAAGAAAAGGCTCCCGGCGATCTCGAACGGCCTTATCATGTTCCTTCTCCCCGTGGCGATGCGCAACAAGGGCGGTACGATGCCATAGAGGAGGCTGCCGTAGAAGAGGAACATCGCCAGCGCCCCGAAGTCGGAGGTGAAGAAGCCCGTATCATCGACCTGGTTCATCACGAAGAAGAGCGCCACCAGCGAGATCGCGCCGATGGCGATTATCTCTCCGATCAGCTCCCCCGTCTTCAACCGGTCCTTGGCCGCCTCGCGCTTGGAGATCTGCTCCGTCCAGGTCACTCTCGCTGCACCTGCTCACCGGGGACATGTCAGAATGAAGGATGAACCTTTCTCCGTTCAGCCATCTATCTCGATCGCCACTTCATTCCTCCTTAGGAACCCGGGGGTCCCAGGGCCGTTGTAGCGCATGAGGAAGGCCCCTCCCCTGGTCTTGAGCCCGCGCCCGCTCACCGCCCGGAGTAGCTCGGCCTCCTTGGCCTCGATCGCTTCCTGATGCATCCTCCCCGAGAAGCGGAGCACGGCCAGCTTGCGCGGCTTGACCTCAACCATCCTCACCCTCTCGTCCACAGGCTGAGGCACGGTGGTGATGGAATAGAAGGAGGGGACGACGAAGGAGAACGACTCCTCGTCCGAGAGCACTGGCCGGGTCATGGCGATCCTCTGGTAGGTGGGCCCCGTGGAGATCACCGGTACGGTCATGGCGATGTCCTGGCGCACCTTGTTCTCGCCCGTTATGTAGCGGAAGAGAATGCGGAATGCCATGTCGTCCGATAGGCCGCTGACCTTGGCCAATATGATGGTGGGGTAGCGCCGTATCTCCACGCCATCGAACGTCTCCAGGACCTCGTAGGAGGTGGACTCGGTCATGTCCGCTTCTACGCAGCAGGCCCTATTAAAACCCGTCAGAGGGAGGGCCCAAGTAAGGGCGTAGCATCTCCCCGGCGCTCATCATCTCCTCCTCGATTGCGTCCCTATATGACTTCCTTCCGCCACCGGATCCAGCCCTGTCCACGTAGGGATCCAGATCGGCTAGGCGGCGTAAGACCGTTCCCTCGGTGGCGCAGATGCGGACGCCTAGCTAGGACTTCTTGTTTGTCCACAGTCCTCATTTCATGACGGCGCTATTATCCCTGGTCCTTCCCCGCCACCGATCCCTGGGCTCGAGCTCCTTTTCCCCCGAGGGCGAAGAGCAGGACCACGGCACCGATCGCCAGGAGGGCTCCGTAGGTGAAGGTGGCCCAAGGCCCGAGGTCGTCCCATAGCAATCCTGCGATCACCCCTCCAGGCAGCATTACCAGCCCCACGAAGGTGTGGAAGGCCCCGAGTGCGGTCCCCCTGAGTCCCTTGGGCGAGACGTCGCTTACGTAGGCCTTGAACACGCCCTCCGAGGATCCCTTGTAGACCCCGAAGAGGGCGAAGCCCACGACCAGGAGATAAAGGTCCGTGGCGATTGCCATGATGGCACAGGTGGCAGCGAAGAGAAGGAAGGAGGCCGCCAGAATCGGTCTCCGCCCTAGGCGGTCAGAGAGCGCCCCCGAAGGTATGGCCGTGATGACGAAGGTCAAGTTGAAGAGGATGTAGAGGAGGATGACCGTCACCGTGTCCAAGCCAGCTGCCTGGCCCTGCAGGATGAAGAAGGCATAGCTCACCTCCCCCAGATAGAAGACGACCACCACCGCCATCAGCCTCCAGAAGTCCGGTCCCAGGCAATGCAAGCCGGCCAGGAAGCGCCCTTTGCCCTCGACTGACTGCGGCCTCAGGTCCTTGACGAAGAGGATGATGACCACGATTGCCAATACCGCCGGGATGGTGGACAGGAGGAAGATGATGCGATACGTCTCCACGGTCACGGCCGCCGCCGCGAGGAGCACTGGCAGAATCAGGAGTGGACCGATGACCGCCCCCGTGGAGTCCATGGATTTGTGGAAGCCAAAGGCCTTCCCCCAACTCCCTGGAGGAGTGGAATCGGCGATGAGCGCGTCCCTGGGCGCGGAGCGCACTCCCTTGCCCACCCTCTCCACGATGCGAATGCCCAGGACCTGGTACGCGGATGTGGCGAAGTAGAGCAGCGGCTTCGCGCAGGAGCTCAGGCCGTATCCCAAGGTGAGGAACACCTTCCTCCTCTGGTAACGGTCGGAGTACCAGCCCGAGAGCACCTTGATGAGCGAGGCCGTGGTCTCCGCCGCCCCCTCTATGAGGCCGATGAGGACGCCAGTGGCACCGATGGCGGAAAGGAAGAGCGGCAGTATGGGATAGATCATCTCGCTGCTCATGTCCGTGAGCAGGCTCACGATGCCCAGCATCAGGACGTTGGTGCTGATGCCAGTCATCAGACCCCGACGCGTGGACCTTTTCATGGCATCTATGCTCCCCGCTCAGGAAGCGATCGCCCTCAGCCTCTGAACTCCTTCACCTTCTCGGCCATCTGGTCGAGGCGGGCCTGGGCCAGGGCGTTGATGGTCCCGGCCTCGAAGGAGCCTTCCTTCTTCCTCGCTCCCGCCTTGATACCGGTGAGGAGCTCGATCCCCTCGTCGATGCTCGCCACGGACCAGACGTGGAACTTGCCTTCCTTGATGGCATCCAGGACCTCATCCTTGAGCATGAGGTTCTGCTCGTTGCTCCTAGGTATCATGACCCCCTGCTTGCCGTTCAGGCCGAAGAGCTTGCACACCTCGAAGAAGCCTTCGATCTTGTAATTCACCCCGCCGATCGCCTGCACCTCCCCCTTCTGGTTCACGGAGCCAGTCACAGCGACGCTCTGGTTGATCGGCTTGCCTGACAGAGCGGATAGGAGCGAGTAGAGCTCGGTGGAGGAGGCAGAATCACCATCCACGCCCGAGTATGATTGCTCGAAGGTGAGCTTGGCCGTGAGGCTCAGAGGCCGCTCCCGGGCAAAGGTATCATTGAGGTAACCTCCTAGGATCAGGACGCCCTTGGAATGCGAAGGCCCACTCATCTGGATCTCGCGCTCGATGTTCACTATGCCCTCCTTCCCCACGCCCACCGAGGCGGTGATGCGCGACGGCATGCCGAAGGCGTAGTCGCCCACGCCCATGACCGAGAGCCCGTTCACCTGCCCGACACTCTCGCCCTCCGTCTGGATGAGGATGATCTGCTTGGCCATGGCCTCTTGGATCTTCTTCTGAACCAGGTTGGAACGGTATACCCTCTCCTCCAAGGCCTGGTTCACATGCTTGCGCGAGATGTTCTGGTCTCCCGCCTCCTGGGCATAGAAGTTCGCCTCCCGGATCACGTTGGACACCTCGGCGAACAGCGTCGCCAGCTTGTTCTGGTTCTCCACCATTCTCGAGGAATATTCGATGACCGCCGCCAGGCCGGAGGAGTCCACGTGCAGCAGGTTCTCCTTCTGGCACAAGGTGCAGACGAAGGCGGCGTACTTATCCACGTTCTCCTTCGTCCTCTCCATGGTGGTGTCGAACTCCGCCTTGACCTTGAACAGCTCGCGGAAGTCCTTGTCCATGGAATACAGGACGTCATACGCGTATGGGTCCCCTAGCAGGATGACCTTGGCATGGAACGGGATCGGCTCCGGCCGCAGGGACTTGGTGACCATGTATCCCATCCTGGCCGCGGGCTCCTCTATCTCCAGCTTCTCATTGGACAAGGTCTGCTTCAAAGCCGGCCAGGCAAGAGGGTCGGTGAACAAGCCTTCCACTGGCAGCACCAGGAAGCCGCCGTTGGCCTTGTGCGCCACCCCGGCCCGTATCATGGTGTAGTCTGTGAATAGGGCTCCAAACCTGGCCTCCTTCTCGCTCGCCCCGAACAAACGATAGTACGAGGCGTTGCTTTCGATCTCCACGGGAGCGCCCTTGAGCTTGGAGTTGTCCACGATGAGATTGACCACGTAGTTGCGCTTTGGATCGTTCCCCGGCATGGGGATGCCCATGGGCCCGGGCTGCTGGGGCATCTCCGCCTGCATTATGGCTGGAACGTTGTCCAGGATGTTCTCCTCCACGTGCTTGATGAAGTCCAGCACCTCTTCCTGGTCCTTGAACTTCTCCCTCAGCCCGAGCAATCTCGGTTGCAGCACGAAGGCGGCTATCTCCCGATTGAGCTTGAGGACGACCTCCTCGGCCTTCCGGTCGATGTCCCGCAGGCCAATGAGGGACTTCTGCATCTCGCCCTGCAGCGCCTCCCTCTTTTGCTCGATCTCCTTCTGCGCCTTGAGCGGCAGCTGCGAGATCTGTTCCTCGTTGAGGGTCTGCCCGCTCACCACTGGCGCGAGCATCAGCCCGATGGGGGACTGCACTATTTGGAAGCCAGCATCGGCGGCGAGCTTGTTCATGGTGTCGATGAAGTCGGACCTCTCCTTCTGTATGCCCTTCAAGGTGGAGGTCCTGCGCTGCACGTACTCGTTGCTCTCGAAGGCCTCCCTCAGGGTCTGGCCCAACCCCGAGACGAACTTCTCCATCTCATGCTTGAGGGTAATGCCCAGGCCGGGAGGGAGAGGTATGGCGTTGGGCTGGCTGGAATCGTGGAAATTGTTGACATAGCACCAGTCATAGGGAACCTGCCTGGTCTTGGCCAACTCCTCGATGTAGTTGACAATGGCCGTCTTGCGCCCCGTTCCAGGCATGCCGGAGACGAAGATGTTGAAGCCCTTGTCCTGGATGCGTAGGCCGAACTGCAAGGCCCGGGCCGCTCTCTCCTGACCGATGATGGCGGTCAATGGCGAGAGCTCCTCCGTACTCTTGCACTTGAATTGTACGTCCTGGCAGAAATTACGGCATTCTTTGTACGTGAGCTCCCTAGCCATCCTCTCGTCTCCTTGGCGCGGTTCCATTGGAGGACAGGCTACTTAATGATTAATCATCAACCGTCTCCGAAGGGCGAAGTGAGTCGCGCAGTTGGTCAATCATCACCGTCACTGGGCACAACGACGCTTCGGACGAATCGGAACTTGCTTGCTGGAACGCGCATCCCCAAATGGACGCCCTTGCCTGGCTGGCCATTCTCCAGGATGTAGAATTCAGTGATAGCCAGGATCTCGCGGGACAGGAACGGCAGAAATCTCTTAGTTCGGCCGGCATATTTCGATGCTATGGCACCGAGGCGCGGAGGGGGCGTATTGAAAGACAGGGGAAGCGGCGGGGAGCGCCTCGAGGCCGAGGTCCTTTTAAGGATGGCGCAGGGCGGTCTGAGCCTCGATGAGATCCTGGCCGGTGCAGGGATTGGCAGGGAGGCCGCGATGGATGCACTCGCTTCCCTACAGCAGAAGGCGCTTGTCATGCGTCATGGCACTCGGAAGGCGTCCGCCTATCGCCTGGTGGAAGGGCCGGAGGCCTTCAAGGCGGTCTTCCTCCTGTGCGACCGAGGCGATAGAGGCACCGAGCTCCTTCGGACCGAATACGCACAAGGCTGCATCGGTCCCCAAACGATCCACCAAGCCACCAAGGAACTGGTGTTCGCCTGCATCCTGGCATTGTTAAGGCTGCTCACCGCCTCCAACTCCGAGGTGAGGGAGGATAATTTCCTCGGAGACCTCAGCGCCAGCCTTGGTCAGAGGAGCGAGGCACCCCTCATCCTGGGGGGCATCTCCGACTCGCTGGAGGAGGTCGGGTTCCCCGAGTTCCTCAATTTCAGCTTGGAAGGGTCCGCAGGCGAGGATGCCGAAGCTGAGAAGAGGGATATCCTTCGCCAGATGGCGCAGAGGGACGTGGAACTGTTCTTTGGGCGGGATCCGCCATTGGTCTCGCTCGCCGCGGCATTCGAGGCGCTCCTCTTCCCCGTGGTGGAAAGGAGGGAGCTGTTGATGGTCCTCAGTTCCTCGCCCTCCGCCCTGAGGCTCGTGCTCATTGCACGCGAGACCCGGTCCAGCTCGTTCATCTCCGCGGCATTGACGCAAGCGCTGCCGCTCCTTGGCCATCTGTTCCAGCTCTTCGCCCGCCAGGATATGGCGGATTGCTCCCCGGAGACGAGAAGGAACCGTGACGAAGAAGTGCTCGAGATCGTGAGGGAAGGTGCGGACGTCCTCCCCCGCCCCTCCCCCGTTCTGCGCGTTCTTCATAATCGGGCATCGGCCGATCGATCATCAGGGAAGCTGGCATGACCTAGATGTGCCTTTTCTCTGGCCTTTGTATAGCGTATGCACGAGGGATGCTTCAATCTAAAAAGGGAGGAGAGGAAAAAAAGGGGGGAGGTGAGAGTGATTCAATGCACGAAGTCGATGCCTTCATCGGCTCCCCTGCCAGCGGCCACAGCAGCATCCCCCAGCCTCTGCTGTGTCTTGATGCCTAAGCGGGCCGCGGTGTCCGCGCTCAGGGAGTCGAGCATATAGCGCGACTTGGCCCCGGTGAAGATGAGCAGCACCTGGATCTGGCCCTGATTCTTAGGTTCGACGGAGCATCCCCAGATTATCCTCGCCCTGGGGTCGATGCTCTTGCCCACATAGTCCGCGGCACGCTGCGCCTCGTCCACGGTCATGTCCGGTCCACCCAGCACGCGGATCAGTGCGCCTTTCGACTCCTTGACGTTGATCTCTCCCAGCAAGGGGGAGGCCAAGGCCTCCTTGACCGCATCCTTCACCGGGTCATCGGAGTCCTCCTTGTTCGCCTCGCCCATGCCTACGAAGGCCACTCCGCCCTCGTTCATGATGGTGAGTATATCGGCGTAATCCAGGTTCACCAGTCCTGGCTTAGTGATTATCTCGGTGAGCCCCTTGATGGTCTGCATGAGGACCTCGTCTGCCACCTTGAATGCCGCCTCGACCGGCATCTTGGGCACGAGCTCCAGCAACTTGTCGTTCGACACCACGATGGTGGTGTCCGTGACCCGCCTCAACTTCTCAAGGCCATCCAGGGCATTCTCCATGCGCACCGTCCCCTCGGCCCTGAAGGGAAGGGTCACGACGCCGATGGTTAGAGCACGGATCTGCTCCTTGGATATCCTGGCGACGTAGTGGGCGGAACCGGTGCCGGTACCGCCCCCCATTCCCGCGGTTACGAATACGATGTTCGCCCCGTTGAGGAATTTCCTGATGTCCATCTCATTCTCCCGCGCCGCTTGCTCCCCCACGGCCGGGATAGCTCCTGCGCCCATGCCCTTGGTCGTCCCCCTCCCGATGAGGACCTTGGTGGGCGCGTGCACGGTAAGGAGGTGCTTGGCATCGGTGTTGATGGCGCACAGCTGTGCCCCGCTGATCCCACCGTCCATGCATCTGTTGATCGTATTGGAGCCTCCGCCCCCGCAGCCGATGATCTTGATGCTGACCTCGAGCTGCTGGGCGATCTTCCTAATCTCTTCATCAGCGACGGAGTCTCCTCCGGTAGGTGGCACTGGCGCTGTCTGCGCTTCCTGTATGTTAGCCAGAGCGCTTTTCACTAAGGAGCTGGGCATTTGGTGCATCCCCGATATATGACAGTTGTCTGACGTTGCATATATAGATTGTCATACGTCGAATTCCGGTCAATAAATGCTGGACAACGGATTGGATTCGTCCCTCTGGTACATCCTGAGCATGCCATCGAAGGATGTCTCTGGTGAATCTAATGACGAAGGGGAAATGGATATCTACATAAGATGCGAGGCACCTATTCCGCTCCAGTCTGGATGCAACCCATTGGGGGGATGCCATGTCATATGTACGGGTCAAGGACATCGTCATGAACTTCGAGATCAAGGGCCAAGGGGAGCCGCTTCTCCTCATCTCTGGGCTGGCTGCGGACATGTCGATGTGGTCCCTGCAGGTGCCGTCCTACGCGCTGAACATGATGACCATATGCTTCGACAACCGGGGCACGGGCAAGACCGACGGTCCCGACGTCCCATACACCATGGAGATGATGGCGGATGACGCCCTCGGCCTCATGGACGTCATCGGGCTGGACAGCTCTCACGTGATCGGGATGGGCATGGGCGGGAGGGTGGCCATGCAGATGGCCCTGTCCCGTCCCTCCCGAGTCCGGAGCCTGGTGCTATGCTCCTCCTCTTCCGTGGCCACCCCTTTCGAACGCCAGCTGCTGACCTCGATGCACAGGTCCATCCGGGGAGGGGTGGGGAGGGACACCCTGGCTCGTTTCGAGATTCCTTGGCTCATGAGCGATCGCTACTTCGCGGACCCTAAGGTGGCCGAGGGAGTGGCCAGGGTGCGCATAGCCCGGCTAATGGGAACGCCTCTGCACGCCCAGGCGCGGCAGATCGAGGCCTATCTGGAGAGCGACCTCTCCTCGCGCCTCCAGGATATCAAGGCGCCCACGCTCGTGGTCGGCGGTCACCGGGATCTGCTCGTCCCAATAGCCTATCAGGAGAGGTTGGCGACTGCCATTCCCCGTGCCTCGTTGCTACCTTTGGACGCAGCCCACCTGGTCATGACCGAAGCCCCCAAGCAGTTCAACGAGGAGACGTTGAGGTTCCTCTTCACCACCGCTGTGGAGTGAGCTCATTTCCAGCTTCTGTTGCGGGCGGCCTTGGTGATCTTGGCCATCTCCACAACAGCGTCGCGGAGCTTGGCCAGCTGTGCCTTCTCGAACTTGATGGTGGTCCGATCCTCGGAAAAATCGAGCCTATAGTTGCCGTGATGCCCCGACATCGGCTTGAACTGGGCCTGCTGCAGGAGGAAAGAGATGCGATTGCGCTCCCCGTTGTCGAGGAACACCTTCTTGGTGATGAACTGCAAACGGCTCTCCAGGGTGTTGGCGGAGTCATTGCCCGCCCCACCCCACATCTGGACGAGCTCGACGTCCATGTCCTGTCCCTTGAAGCACACCTGGACCCCGTTCTCGGTGTCCTTGAGCCTGATGAGATCTGGATTCTGTTTCTCGATGGCCTTGAGCTCGTTGAGGATAGCCTTGCCGTTCGGCCCGACGGAGGATTCCACTTCCTGTGTGCCCATTTCTCTTACCAGAACATGAAGGGAGGGAGGGGCATTAGTAGATGATGGAAGAAAGGCCTTAAAAAAACACGAGAACCCGTTAATGAAAGGAAAAAATGATTTTACATCCTCATTTCTTCTCATCCTCGCCCAGGTCCAAGCGTTCAGTGCGCATTCGGAGGCCCCTATATTTTCATTGCTGAAATATTGGCATTTCACAAGGTGGGAGGAATGTATGGACATATTTCCTGGAATTTAGAATTGTCCAATGGCGCAACCTTGATATCGACGTACAGGCTGCGCTGCCAGGGAAGGAATGAGCGAGGCTACTCAGGAATGGGGGAGAGGGAGCTTCCGAACCGTGCCCCATCAGGTCAGGCACGTTATCTGGCTCACAAGCTTCGCGGCTATCGGCGTTGGATATCTGCTCACTTACTTCGTGGCCTATCTTCCTGAGATTGGCATCAGCTCCGGAGAGGTCGGACTGATCATCGCCACGCTCAGCATCGCCACCATAGTGGCGGCCATACCTCTCGGCCTGCTGTCCGATCGCTTGGGGAGGAAGAAGGTGCTCCTCTTCGCCCTGATCATGTTCCCCCCCATACTGGTGGCTTGCGCCCTGACCACGGAGCTGTGGATGATCTTGGTGATCGCCATCTTCGGCGGCATCTCCGAAGGAGCCTTTATGACCGCCTGGAACGCACTCATCGCCGACCAGACCACTCTTGACAATCGCAATGCCGCCTTCGCCCTGTCGTTCATCGTCAACACGTCCATGACCGGCCTGGGGTGCGCCCTCCCGTTCTTCTTCCCCTTCATCGAGTCGAGCTTCGGATGGAGCTCTGAGGCGGTCCATTCCGGGGCCTTCCTGGTCGTGGCGGCGGCCTGCGTCATCTCTCCCGTGGGAATCTACCTCGAGCTAAGGGACTACCACGAAAAGCGGGGAACAAGGGCGAAGAAGCAACCGGTACTCAAGACGGAGACCAAGCGCAACCTGGTGCGCTTCTCCCTCATCAACTCTCTGATCGGCCTGGGGGCGGGTTTCATCATCTCCCTGATCCCCACCTGGCTCTGGTTGAAGTTCAGCATCCCAGACTCCCTCTCGGGGCCACTGCTCGCCGTCTCCAGCGTGGTCATGGCCTTCGCCTCTTTGGCATCGGCGCGCATCGCCTTCCGATATGGCCCAGTTAAGGCCATAACCCTGACGCAGGGGCTATCGACGGTCTTCCTCGTCCTCATCCCCCTGATGCCAGGCGCCGCCCTCGCCAGCGTGGCCTTCGTCGTCCGTTCCATGTTCATGAACATGTCCGCTCCCATCGCTGACAGCTTCCTCATGGGCATAATCTCCAAGGAGGAGAGGGGGCTAGCCAGTGCCATCAACAACATCGTATGGCGTCTTCCGAACAGCGTGACCACGATCTTCGGAGGCATGCTGTTGGGGGCGGGATTCTACAACCTTCCCTTCTTCATCACCGCCGCATGCTACGTCACCGCCATAGCGCTCTTCTACCACATCTTCAAGGGCGTCAGGCCTCACAGCTGATGACCTTCACCTAGGACAATCAGCAAAGGTTAATGGCCAATGGGGTGGAATTGGTGCAAGCATGAAGGGGACCAAAGGCCTAGGCATCGCACTGCTCATCGTGGCATGTCTGGTCCTGGCGTCCGTCATGGTCGGCATAACCTCCGAGGAGGACCAGAGCATCACCTCCAACGATGACTTCTTCACCGTGTCCCTGACCAACCCCCCGGTCATCAACGTCTCCTCCTACGCGCTGACCATCGACGGATTGGTGGACGATCCGATGGTCCTCACCTATGACGAGATCATCTCCCTGGAGAACGTGACCGAGGTCGCCTCCCTCCGCTGCGTCACCGGCCCCAGCGGCACCGCCTACTATACCGGCATGCCCCTTCCACAATTCATGGGCATGATAGGCCTGAAGGAGGGAGCGAGGGAGATCGTCTTCTACTCCGCGGACGGGTACTCGACCTCGCTCACCATCGAGGAACTGAACCGTGGAGACGTCCTTCTGGCCTGGAAGATGAACAATGTGACCCTTCCTGTTAACCAGGGCTTCCCCCTCAAGCTCGTCGTGCCCGGTGACTGGGGCTACAAATGGGCCAAGTGGATCGTGCGCGTCAGCGTGGTGGATTATGACTATCAGGGCTATTGGGAGAGCCGGGGCTGGGCGGACGACGCCTCCATCGAGCCCATATCGGACTGGAGGGTGCACGCCATCCTGCTGTCCGTGGCCGCCGTCCTGGGGGGATTCTCCGCCCTCTCAGGGATGAGGAACTCCCGTTCCAAGGAGCTCTCCTCCCGCATGCCTGCTATCTTCCCGCAGAAGTACCATCGGTACGTCAGCGTCGCGTACTACGCGGTCCTCCTCCTAACATTCGTCTACTGGGCAGCGGTAACGTTCGATTACCGCGGTGCTCTGTTCTATTCGTTCCACGGGCGCATAGCCCTGATCACCATCGCCCTCTCTGTGGTGGGCGTGGTCACCAGCCTACCCATTCTGGCGGGGAGGGATCGTTGGAGGACCGCTCACCTGATGAGCAATCTGGGAGGCTACATCATGCTGCTGATCACCATCGTCCTGGGGGCCGCGCTCGCTCTGGGTTGAGAGCGCTAGGCTCTCTTAGGCCGGCGATCTCTCAGCGCACCGTCCAGGGAACCATGTGCCAGGGTTCATCCTCCAAGGGGCATAACCGTTAAGGGATGGAAGGTGCAATCATAGCTGCATGACGGTCAAGTTCGAGAACGTGCGCCTGCTCGTGGACCAGTTCGACGAATGCTTCCTCTTCTATCGCGACGTGATGGGCCTCAAGGTCACCTGGGGTCAGGAGGGAGCGGGCTATGCCTCCTTCGAGCTTCCGGGCAAGGGGAAGCTGGCCATCTTCCTCAAGGACCAGCAAGCGAAGGCGCTGGGGACCTCTGAGCTACCTGCCCAGGCAAAGGCGCAGGACCGCTTCATGCTGGTCTTCCGCTCCCGGAACGTGGACAAGCGCGTACGAAGCCTCAAGGAAAAGGGCGTGAAGCTCATCGGGTGCGTCGAGGACCGCCCTGGCTGGGGCATCCGCGTCGCATACTTCCGAGACCCGGATGGAAACCTCATCGAGGTGCACAGCCCTCTGCCGAAGAAGAAATGGAGCAAGGAGCTCCTCGAGGAGTCCGCGAAGTATTCTGATAAGTAGGTGGTGCTTCGAGCCGTTCTTATAGTGCTAGCTCCAATCCTCCGCGCCATAGGCATGTCGCTAACGGAGATTATCGCCAGGGACCTCATCAAGGCCATGGGGAAGGAGCAGAGGGCGCGCTTCGTAGAGCGCGTCCTGGACGAGTTCTTCAGCTCCATGAGCCCCGCCGACCGCAAGGAGATGATGCATCGCTATCTGCCCAGGATCATCGAAGAGCTGATGCAGGGCATGACGCAGAGCGATAGGAGGAAGATGGTGGAAGAGCTCCTCCCTATCATCAAGGGAGGCACTGGTGCGGAAAAGGAAAGCGACCAGGAGAAGAAGAGCGGCGCTTGAGCCCTACTTCCTAGCGATCCAGGCGCAGGTGCGCCCCGCGGACCAGATCCTCTCTTCCTGACGGAATCCCGCTGCCCTTATCGATTGCAGCCAGGAGGCGCAGGTCTCCTCGTCGCTGAGGTCCTCCACGATGATGAACGCCCCGCCCTTCTCCAGGTGCTTGTGCGCCTTGCGCAGGACCTCTTCCCTGCGCTCCAGGCTAAGTGGGGACAGGCCCATGACGCATAGCGTAAGGCGCGAGGACAGCTCAGGGAAATTCTGGCTCAGGTCCAAGCCTCCAGGAGTGACGAATCCCAGATGGGTGCGGAAGTGGAAGCGGTCCGCGCAGGCGGAGACGTTATCAGAGGAATGGTCCAGAAGCACGAAGCGGCACAGGTCCTCGTTCTTCTCTATGAACATCTCGACGAAGTCCCCCGTGCCGCAATTGAGGTCTACCACACGGGACTGGGGCAGCAGGCACTCCTGTCCGGCCTTGAAGATGGCCTCGCGCAGCGCATAATACTGCGGCGTGCCCCTTTGCAGCGCGGCGCTATTTGACGCCGGCAGAGCGTTCCTATGCGGGCGCGTCGCCTTGACGTCACTGTTAGCTCCAGCCATCTTGCTTACCTCCTTTTTCTTTCGCACGGTCTGCCGTGCTATGCTTTGACATAGCATGAAAGTATTTATTCGTTTGCTCCTCGCTCTTGGCAAAAAAAGAGAGACCACGTCTTGGGCGTCGAACGCCCCCCGATGACCGGCGCCCCACTCGATTGAATCGTGATATCATGATTGATTATTCATTCGGAGAAACAGATATCCATAGCTGTAGGGCAGGGATCGCAGGCGGCGCTCTCCGCCCACAAGTACCTCATGGAGGGGAAGCTGACCGTAAGCAAGGCAACGGTCAGCGATGCTTGGCAATGACCAGACCCTATCAGAAAAGCTTTATTAGTGCCTCAGGCCGTGCACTCATTACAAGGTGACTCAAATGGTCAAGATGCCGCCAGAGGTCAGAGAGGTGTTGCAGAAGCAGAAGCCCACGCCCATCGCCACCGCGGCGAAGGATGGCACGCCCAACGTGGTCTTCATCGGTTTCCTTAAGGTGCTGGACGACGAGAACATCATGATAGGGGATAACTTCTTCAACAAGACCGCCAAGAACCTAGAGGAGAACCCAAGGATCTCCATCCTGTGTTACGACACGGAGAGCAAGAGGTCATACCAGATTAAAGGTTCGGTGAATGTGTATAAGTCAGGACCGCACTTCGAGGAGATGAGGAAGTGGGTGCATGGCGCTAACCCCAAGATGCCCGCCAAGTCCTGCGTAATGGTCAAGGTGGAAGCGGTCTACGACTCGCTCTGGGGGCCAGAGGCGGGAAGGAAGATGGCCTGATCATGAGCATGTAGTGGGACAATTCAGTCGTCGTCCTTCAGTGCCAGCCGGAAGAATAGCCGGTCCACGACCAGGAATACCACGGCGAGCCCGACCAGCATAAGCATGGACTCAAAAGGGCTTCCGGCCACTGTGGCCAGATCGAAAAGGCTCATGTGCGCACTCTCCGGCGCGGCCACAGCAAAACACGCACGCTCTCCGGTATCTCCTCTGGCATCAGGTCGATGGCTCCCAAGAATCCCTTCTCGCCCAAGGAGCGGTACTCACCCCTGACGAACCATGCCGGGATCTGGGCACTTTTCTGCTCATTCATCCTTGCGATCAAGTAAGCTTCGGACATCATTCTCCTCGTACCTCCCATGCTATGGTCATGGCTTATCGAGGGGACGGGCATCAGTGGCCGACTGTGACCACCCGCCACGCTCAACGGTCTCTAGAGCGAGGCAGGTATTGGGTCTTCTACCGTCCTACGGCGGCTGAGGGGGCCTGGGCCTATTGAGAATAGGTTGCCTGCTTGTCCAGGCATGTCTTAAAAAGCCTCAGTGCTTCGTCCTTTAAAATGGCGATTTGGCCTCAGGCGCCCAATGAGAATCAACAGGCGTCCTCCAGGTGGCAGATAAGTTGCGCCAGCCTTCCCGCGGTGGACCTCCATTTCTGCAGGAGTTTTACTTCCTTTCCCCGCTTATTCGAGGACATCTGGTGGAATTGCACACGATCGATGATTGTGTCATAATAGTTAACGAGGTCGTACACAGGCCACTCACCAAGGGCAATCGCACGCATGTCCTGCCTGGAAAGGGATATCTCTAGGAGATCGAACTGCTCGACCACCTTCTCGTGGTCTTCCCCCATTCTACTGGAGAACTCACTGGCGGCGTGGGCGTCCTCCAGGGATCTATGGGCCCATAGCTTGGCCAGCTCCTTGAGGTCAATCCGGACTTCTCGGCATAGCACCAAGGCTTCCTCGAGCTCCTTCTCGTGCATACCTATCGATAATAGCTGCATCTCCTTCCATTTCCCTCTTTCGATTAATGATTCCAGGATGCAGAGGGTGGAGAGGGACTTCAATGTGCTCTATCCTTGATGAAGTTGCCCGAACGTATCTCTTCGAACGCCTGGTCCAGCTCTTCCTGGGTGTTCATGACGACCGGTCCTCCCCAGGCAATCGGTTCGCGCAAAGGCGTGCCGTGGGCGAAAAGGAAGCGGCAGCCTTTCCTGCCCGCCTTCGTCCAGACCTCCTTGCCTTCCCCGAACATGACGACATGGAAAGCCTCGACGGCATGCTTCGAGCCCTCGGCGAAATGACCGCCCCCGTCGAAGACATAGGCGAAGGCATGGTCGCCCAACGGTACAGGCAATGCGACATCCACATTGGGCGCCAGGTCTACATCGAAGCATTCCACAGGTACCACCAGATCCCTCACAGGACCGCTCCTGCCCGCCAGAAGGCCGGCGATGACCCTGACCTGGACCCCCTCATCCGGTACAACCACTGGGATGTCCTCCCTCTTGACCTCACGATAGCGAGGGGACATCATCTTGCTGGTCCGTGGCAGATTTATCCATAGCTGGATGCCGTGGAGCTCCTCCTTCGTCCGTCGTGGCATCTCTTGGTGGAGGATCCCGCTCCCCGCGGTCATCCACTGCACGTCGCCCGCAGCAATGACCCCACGGTTGCCGATGCTGTCCTGGTGCTCCACAGCGCCGGAGAGCATGTATGTGACCGTTTCAATGCCCCGGTGCGGGTGGAAAGGGAACCCCGCCTCATAGTCCTGGGGGTCTGAGGAACGGAAATGGTCGAGCATCAGGAAGGGGTCCAGGAAGTCCGTCTCATCATGACCGAAAGCCCTCCTGAGGCGCACACCCGCGCCCTCGAGGGTCGGCCGACTGCTCTGGACTTTGGCGACTGGCCGGCTCATCATGATGTTTTACCACGTAGGCTGGGGTATTTACCCCTTGGGACGGACGCTTAGTTGCGATATGCCCCTCAGCCGTGCACATGGAGTAAAGAAGACGTTCTCCGTCCTCTGGCAATTTCATAATTGAGAATTGAAAAACTGGAAAAAAGAAAGGTCTCTTGCGCTCTAGGCGCAAGGATATTTAATAGCGCTTTGCCGGCTTGTGCTTGCTAAAGCAGTCGCGGCAATACACGGGCCTGCCCTCTGTGGGCTTGAATGGGACCTCGCACTCCTGCTTGCAGTCGCTGCATACAGCCTTGTGCTTCTCCCTGGGTGGCCTGTCGTACATCCTTGAATTCACCTCCGGTTCTGATTGACTAAACTCCGCCTTTCTCTAGGGGGCCTTACATCCCCGGAGGGGTACGCGAGGTCACCAGCGAACGGTGATACATTTAGCTAATTCTGCGAGTCGCTAAGAGTATAAAAATTTATTGGTAATGGCATCACTTGGCCGATGTTGGAAAAAGGAAGAAAATACGAGAGGCGAGGCGGCTTGTCCAGGCAAACGGTCAAGGTAACCGAGACCCAGAGCGGAGGATAACGGTCAGAGAGGGACGGGCTTGGAAGCGGAATTTTCCACTAATCTTTGCTTGCCCTTTATCAGGGAGGCGGGCGAGCATTTCCATCATACTTAGGATTCCCATTCGGCAATTGGATGGTTGCAGCCTCCCGCGCTCAATGGAACAGGGCCAGGAAAGGAGATGGGTCCTTGAGCCTCATCGCCTCCCGCTTCGCCTCTCGAACGTACCTGCTGATGAGATCCTGACCTTTCTCGAAGCCCCGGTTCTGGTCGATGATGGCGATCAGCTCCTTCAGCTCAACATCAGAAGGTTCCTCGGGCAGGTGCTGGAACATCCCTTGCAGCCGGGAACGGCACCTCTCGTCCTTGAGGGCGTAGACGATGGGCAGGGGAAGGCTCTCCTTCGCTATCCTCGATCTCAGCTCGAAGAAGTCGTTGAAGGTATCCTCTAGATCATCCCGGAGTATGCAGATCATGCCTAGGCAGCGGCCGAACCTACCCAAGGCCGAGACCTCCTCCTCGCTCCCTCCTCCCAGGATGGCGCCGACCTTGGTGTACGATTCCACGTCCGCAGACTTCATCCACACGATGCGCAGGTACCTCCTGGGAGTGGAGTCCAGATCGCGCACGAATGCCAGCTCCTCCATCTCGGCGGAGCCGAGCTCGAAAAGTCCCTTCCTGATCTCGAGCACCGCTTGCCTCGCCCTATCCTTGCTCACCCCTGGCATCTCGGTCAGGTCGATGAGCCCCCCGATGAGGAGCGCGTCACCTGCCAGGAGGGTCGCCTCCATGCCATATATCCCCTGTATGGACTTCTTGCGCGCCTTCTTGCGCACGAAGGAGCGGTCGATGATATCATCGTGGAGGTCGAAGGCGCCGCCCGCGAGCACCAGAGCCTTGGCCGCGGGCCTCACCCACTCCGGCCTCCCCCCGACCGCCTGGCATGACATGACCATCAGCGCAGCCCGGGTATAGTCCCTCCAACGCTGGGCGAAGCGCCTCAGTACGCGTTCGGCCATTGGCGAAGGGATACCGCTCGCGAAAAGCTCATCGAAGGCCTCGTTCACAATGCCCTCTCCGTAGGTCCTGAGCATATCCTTGGCGTCCACCTCGTCCACCTCGCACAGGATATCGGAGCGGAAAGATAAACGGATTCCTTATCGCTCGCCATCCACTAATTATGGCTCAGTCGCCCAACCCTTTCTATCCATATTTATATGTATGATAATTATTAAGCTCAGAATAAGTCCCGTGCGACTGACTGTTTTATTATCCCGTTAGATAATACTGTTCCCATAGTTTTATATCTTATCATTATCTTTAAAGATAACACTTCTCGCGGAGAAGATAACGAAATTTCCGAGGGGGAAAAAGCAATGAGGAAGGTCAAGTCGACCGAAGCACAGATTTGGCGCTGAACCAAGCTGAAATGGAGAAGCAGCTTGTCAGCATATTAATAAACCCTTTCATTAATACCTTTTTTTAAAGGGCAGAGCCACCTTAGGCCATTGGGTCCCGACTTGTTCTATCCAACCATGCACTAATGTCCACCACGTTTCTCTAGGCGGTGACGGTCTGGAACTCTCTCTCCAGGAGAGCGACGTGCTGCTGGTCCATGGTCTCTGGATCGATGGATAGCACCAAGGTGGAATCCGTCACGGATATCTCGTCCCTTAGGTCGAAGAGCATCTTCATGACCTCGTCAGGGGGGTTGTTCTCCATGATGTATTCCAGCCCATCGATTATCACCGCTGTGCTCTGCCCCTTTCGCAGGAATTCAGTGATGATATGCTGCAATATGGAGATGTTTGCAGGCTCGATGCGTCCGGGGCCAGGCTGCTTCGCCAGCCAGAGGATAGGCGTCTTATCGATCTTGTACTCCTCCCGCAGCCTGTCGGGGTGGGACCTGGTGACCACGAGGCCATTCTTCCCGTTGGCCAGGAGGCTGAGGAAGAGGCGATAGGACCGCTCTGGGCGCTTCTCCTCCACCATGAGGAACTTGGCGCTCTCGGCCAGCTCCCTGTCCTTGCGCTTCACGCCCCTGATCTCCGTCTCCTTGGCCATGGGCGGTAGGAATAGGCGGTAGCGCATGATGCCATAGCCGAAAATAGCTGCCAGGGCCAGAAAGCCAGGGGAGAGTATGAAGGGCATATCGGGGTTTATATTCTCCAAGCCGCGGAAGGCGGAGGCGTAGATGACTGGCGAGATGACTCCAAGGGAGATAAGCTGGCTCTGCCTGCGGGTCCTCTCCCATTTGACATCGCGGCAGGTATGATGCACCATGTAGATGGTGATCATGACGTAGCTTAGGACCACGGCGGTCCAGACAATGAATGCCAAGGAACCGGTCACGCCCCAGCCTACGGGCGTGTAGAGCACCTCCTCCACTGGCATCACCGCGATGATGGCGGACAGCACCGCGATGATGGCTAGCATGCTCTCCTTCCCCCGGAACCAGCCGCTGAAGCGCTCGTGCGGCAGGAAGGATGCCAGGTAGAGGATGCTAGCGAAGAGCAGGACCACCACGAACAGCTCGACGCGCGCGATCCACAAGGCGGAGTCATGGTCGGGGGCATAGAGCAGGGCGAAGTCCAGGAAGGAGCCGATGAAGAAGATACACATGGATAGAAGAAAGGCCTTGGAAATGGGGAAGCCAGGGCTCTGCCTATAGACGTAGATGCCCATGACTACTCCGATTATGCCTACTATCGGCGACAGCAGGCCGATGGTGATAAGTTCCAAATCGTCCGCCTTTGTTATTCCTAGGAGGGGGCCTTTAAAAAGGGTTATCAGCTGGTTTTCATTGTTGATAATCTGTGAAAACCCTGGCCTGATTGTAAACGATCCCTCCCCGTCCGGGCAAGTTGGCCCCAAGTTTCCTCTTATAGAGATTTGGTTGCCGGTCCGACCGTTCAATGCCTAGGATTTCGCTTGCTTGAAATCACTCGGTTCTCATGGATCCGGGCAGACGCCCGCGAGGGGGCGCCCCTGCGCGTAACGACCCCCCATGGAGTTTATCCTTCGATTCCTCTTTGGAAGAGCCAGCCCCTATACTCTGCCATTATTGATTCGAGGACGCCTCGGTCCTGGACCTGTTTGCTCAGGGCTAGTTCTATAGAAGGAAGATCGTCGTGCTCGATGCCCTCAAGGGAACCGAAACAATCGTCGGCCAATCGACCATCAAGATGCTGGCTCAGTATTAGGTCCATCACCTTCTCTGGTGTCCTGTCGTCTCTCATCCATTCTCCATTTTCTGATTCGGGATAAACGGCCCTCCTCGGCATATATCATTCGGAGCAGGTCGGACGGGCCCGCAGGCCCGCTTCGACATAAAAGCCCTTGTGAGCGCCGGGTCCGACATAGCCGTGGGTCGGTGGGAAGGAATCGCTCTCATCATCAGGATGCTGGCCGTCCCCTACCGACCATCGTTTAATATGCGGTCGGCCCATGACGTTCCATGGCTCTCAAGGAAACTGTCCGGCTCGTCGGTGACATGATGGAGCTGGCCGCCAGGACGGCGCCGAAGGGCATGGGTCAGGACTTCATCGAGGTCAAGGTGCTCTCGGAGGAGGACCGCGTCTCCCTGGGAAACGAGATGGTCAGCATGGCGCGGGAGCGGGGCGTCGGAGGCTTCGAGAGGGACGGGAGGAACGTCCTGGAATCGGACGCGGTCGTGCTCATCGGCCTCCTTCCTCACAAAGGCGCAGGCCTGAACTGCGGCGCCTGCGGCTTCTCCGGATGCGAGGAGTTCAACTCAACGGCGAGGTCCATGGACTTCGAGGGACCGAATTGCGCTCTGCGCCTCCTCGATCTGGGCATCGCCCTGGGGTCCGCGGCCAAGACGGCCTCCGAGATGAACGTGGACAACCGCATCATGTACCGTGTAGGAGTGGCGGCCAGGCGCCTAGGTCTGATGAAGGCCCGTATCAGCCATGGCATCCCCCTCTCCGCCACTGGCAAGAACATCTTCTTCGACCGGCAGCCCAAGAAATGAGCGTCTCGCGCTCATCGTTCCAACGACGGGCGAAGGTCGACGTCCTCTTCACAGCCTTCGGCCGGGAGCGAAACACCAGGACGAAGACGTTGATGACAGCCTATAATATCACGGACAGCATTCGACTGGCCATAAGAGGGATCTAATGAGGCGCGGGCGGGTCTCGGCATCGTCTATCATCGTGGTCGTGGGCATCGTCGTCCTTTTGAATCTGAGCGGGGTCAGCCTTCTCGCGGATGCGGCCGCCACCTCCAAGGCGACCGCCTCCTGGACCTTCATGGTCTACCTTGATGGGGATAACAACCTGGAGGCGTACGGCATCGATGACTTCCTCGAGATGTCATCGGTAGGCTCGACCTCGCAGATGAACATCCTAGTCCAGTTCGACCGAAGCCCCCTCACAGGGTGGAGTGGGGGAACGTCCGAGTACGATGATTGGAAGGGCACCAAGCGCTTCCTCGTGGAACAGGGGGATAGACCCACCGCCGCCTACCAGTCATCGGACCTGGGCGAGGCGAACATGGGAAGCGGCGCCACGCTCCAGAGCTTCCTGGAGTGGGGCATGGGCAATTACCCCGCGACCAACTATGCCCTCGTCCTATGGGACCATGGGGGAGGATGGGTTTACGGCGTCTGCTCGGACGACACGAGCTCGGGCGACTCGCTCCTCCTCCCAGAGATACGCCAGGCCATTTCCTCTGCCGAATCCTCCACGGGGAAGAGGGTGACCTTGGTCGGATTCGATGCCTGCCTCATGGGCATGACCGAGGTGGCCTACGAGCTGAGGCAGCTGACGGACACGGTCGTCTTCTCCGAGGAGACGGAGCCGGGACAGGGGTGGGCCTATGACAAGGTCCTCTCCTCCCTGAGGTCCAATCCCGGCATGAGCCCGGACCAGCTCGGGGAGGTCATCGTCCGCGAATACTCGCAGTATTACGGCTCCTCGGGAAAGGAGACCCTCTCCTCCATATCCACGGCGGAGCTGCAGCAGCTCGCCTCGTCCCTTGCCGCTTTCTCGAGCGAGCTGATTTCCTCCTATGGTGCGCATGGCGCGCAGGTTCAGCAGGCCCGGTCCCGCTCCGAGCACTTCGAGTACGATATGTTCGTGGACCTCTACGACTTCGCCGACGAGGTGAAGCGGGCCGCGATCACCACGCCCCTCACGAACGCCGCCACACAGCTCATGCAGGAAGTCGATACCGCGGTGCTGGCGGAGGCGCACGGCGCCCTCCGTCCCGGGGCGCACGGTCTGGCCATCTACTTTCCCGATGTCATTTCTGATCTGAACCTGGTCGGCTATCGCGAGGACGCGCTCCTTACCACCGATACCACCTGGGACGAATTCCTGAACGTGTTCTTCAACGGAGGCGGGGGAGGGACGAGCGACGATTACGAGGAGGACGATACCTACCTGCAGGCAAGCGAGGTGTTGCTCGACCAGCCGCAGTACCATTCCATCATGGACGGAGGCGCGGACGTGGACTGGATCTTCTTCCAGCTCACCTCGCCGAGCGACGTGGTCGTCCAAACCTCCGGCGTGAGCGGCGACACTGAGATCTACCTCTACGAGGAGGCGAACGTCACCTCCTCCCACATGGCCTACGACGACGACAGCGGTGTGGGCTACTTCTCGCGCATCGTGGCGCATCTCCCCGCCGGGAAATACTTCGTGAAGGTGAACGAATACGGAGGCAACTCCCAGATAGACACCTATCAGCTGGAGGTGGGCGTCCCCAGCGCGGGGGACGCATACGAGCCCGACGACACGGCGGAGGACGCGAGCCCACTGGCGATCGGCGAGTCGCAGCAGCATTCCATCGGGGACAGCGGCGCGGACGTGGACTGGGCCCGGTTCACCCTGGACAGTGCTCAGAACGTGCTGCTGGAGACCTGGGGCGCGCAAGGTGACACCAGGATGTGGCTGTACGTGGTCGACGGGGTGTACCTTAACGAGCTGGACACCGACGATGATACGGGAGCAGGCCTGTTCTCCATGATCTCCCAGAGCGACCTTCCCGTTGGCGATTACTATGTCAAGGTGGAGGAGTACTACAACGACAACGAGATCGGCAGCTACCTTCTGAATCTCTCGGCCTACTCCTCCGATGACGCATACGAACCGGATGACAGCTATCAGCAAAGCAGCGAGCTGGTCCCTGGTCAGGAGCAGTGGCATAGCATCGGGGAGGAAGGGGCGGACGTCGATTGGTACGGCTTCTACCTGCCCTCGAGCTCCAGCGCAGTCATAGAGACCTATGGGGTCGAGGGCGATACGGAGATGCTCCTGTACTCGAGCACCGGCGTACCCTCCAGCGAGATGGCGAGCGACGACGACTCCGGGGAAGGGTACTTCTCCATGCTCACCGTCAGCTCGCTGGCCCCAGGCCAGTATTACATCAAGGTGGTGGCGTTCCAGGGCTTCTTCATCATCGGGGCGGAACCCATCCCCCGCTACGGGATATTGCTGCTGACCTCCCCCTCTGCACCGGTCGGCCTGGTGGCACAGGTGCAAGGTTCGCAGGTTCTCCTCGGCTGGAGCGCCCCCGAGAACGACGGAGGCAGCCCCATCGACCATTACGAGGTGCTGAGGTCCTCCACCGCAGGACAGGGGACCTTCTATCGAGCGGTGGTGGGCCAGAGCTTCCTGGACGTGAACGTCAGCGCCGGCGTGGATTATTATTACCAGGTAAGGGCCGTGACCGGTTTCGGGAAGGGAGCATCCTCAACCGAAGCGCACGTCAATATGCCCGGCAGCGTGGTCACCCCCGGCCCGGTGACCAGCCTCCAGGTGGAGGAGGCATCGGACCGCCTGGTCCTGACCTGGTCGGTCCCAGCGGACAACGGCAGCCCGATCATCCTGTACCATGTTCTCCGCGGCCTGGAGCAGGACGGCTCGGACCGGGGGGAGGTAGGTACCACCTCCACCACGACCTTCACCGACGAGTTAGTGGCGGAGGGCGTGACCTATCGCTACTGGGTGGTGGCGGAGAACGCCAATGGCATGGGGCAGATGCCTGCCTCCACCTCCGCCACGGCGCAAGACCCTGGTCCGGACACGGGGAGCGTACTTCTTATCGTCCTAGGTGGCGTGGGGGCCTTGGTGGTCCTGGGCCTGGTGTTGCTGTTGCTCGTCGGCCGTAGGAGGAAGCCCGGGCCTCAGGGGCCAGAATATGGCGGCCGCCAGCCAGGGGCAGTGCAGGGCACGCCTCTGGCCGTAGAGAAGTGCCCCAGGTGCGGAGCAACTACCACAGGTCAGCAGTACTGTGGCAACTGCGGAAGGAAATTGCCTTGATCGGTGAATGAGGTCATGCGGAGCCTTCACTCGACCCCGCGCTGCCTGAGCCTGGAGCGAAGGACGCCCAGAAGCGGTATCTCGAAGTAGTTGAAGTAGACGAAGGAGACGAGGGAGGAGAGGGGCAGCAGGCCGAGGCATAGCCAGCGAACCTAGGGGCTATCGTCTCCCCCTCACGTCCTCGACCGCCAGACGGACGATATAGAAGATTGTACCAACGCCACAATGGTCTGGAGCACACGGGCCCTGGCCTCGATGAAATGTCAGGTGCTCAATGGCATCTGCCGGGCGAGGCCCTCGTCCCAGGGCCCGCTCAGCTGCGCGAATATATGCTGCGCGGCGATGAAGGCCTCGACCATGCCCGCCGGGTCGCTGGCGTCCGTCTCCACGATGGCCTGGCCCCACATCAGGCGCAGGACCACCTCCACCTCCGGGTCGAAGGTGACCCAGAGCAGCTGGGTCTCGTTCTCGGCCTCCCTCTGGCCGAGCCAGCGGACATTGCCGAACCACCGACCCTCGAGATGGCGGGCGATGAGATGCGGATCGACCTCCCCTGGGAGATAGGACTGAAGGACCGTCCTCAGCTCCTTGGTCCTGGGGGAGAGGAAGCGCTGGGCCACGCCGACGCCCCTGGGCGTAAGGGCATATCCGCGCCCGGTCTTGAGCACCAGGCCTTCGCGCTCCAGCCTCTGCAGGGCGCGGGAGAGCTTCTCTTGATGCACGTGCATCTTGCGCCTCAGGCCCTGGAACGCCAGGGCCTCGTCGGCGCCCAGCGACCGGAGCACGTCGACGTCCGTGCTGTGCAGGTCGATCGAATCGCTCTCCTCTGGATCGAGCATGATGCCCTCAACGCTCTCGGGGACCATCCGTCCATCTCACTCTGTCAAGCGATTAAAAGTTTGCGCTCTGCCCCTCGAATCTTAGGGGGACTGTCCCGGACCATCAGGACCACCCGGAAGTGGTACGGGGAACTCAGGGTCTAGGGGCTGAGGTCCACCAGGCCTAGAGGGGCCGGGCACCGAGGGCGTCACTCCCCTCCTCCTTTTCATGCTATGTTCGAGCTGCACGTCCATCAAGTCCTCAGGTCACACAAGGACGCCCATAGGATATGTTGACCAAGAGAAGGGCTAGTTGGTCACAAATCCATGCCTGGAGCTGTTGTGATGTCTCCCTTGCCACCCATTCAGGGGCAAGCGCGTGCCAGCCTAGGGCGGCTCATCCGAGCTTCGCTTGTATGTCTTCGACGAAGCCCGCCACCTTCCCTTCCCACCCATCTTCCAAAGGCCCCTTCAGGTCCTGCACGAACACCTTGAGCTCGGCGACCTTGGTGGCGCCCTTGCCTCCGAGGATGCCATCCATGATACTGAGGTTCTTCCGATATTTGGCCAGCTCCTCCTCCGTCGGCATGACCCCTGTCTTCTTGTTGGGGCTTGCGGCACCGTAGGTGGCGATGAGCGCATACTTGGACCCGGCGGGAAGGGCCAGTTTCTTGGCAAAACCCCTCATGCTGCGGATCGGCTTGCCGATGCGCGTGGGAGAACTGAGCACGTACAGGTCCGCCTGGGGCGCCTGCTTGGACCTCATCTCCTTTATGTGGTGCACGCTGACGCTGTGACCCTTGGCGGCCAAGAGCTCCTGGAGGTTGCCCACTACCTTCTTGCCGTTGCCGAACTTGGACTCGTAGAAGATCTCGATCCTGATCCTATCACCGGCCTCGTCATGAACTCAAGGTTTGAAAAAGTTATCATGTCCACCATGCTCTCATCACCTCCCTTCGTCATTTCTTCGAGGCGGACCGATGCCATTATTATCGTCGGAGAGCGTGGAACCATCGCTGACGATAGAGGGGGAGTGCCATTTGGTAAAGTGCAGCAAGTGCGGAAAGGAGGATCAGCTGGATGGCGTGTATTGCAGCAACTGTGGCATCCCTGTGCAGGGGGACCAGCGCGAGTCGCTCCAGGCCAATCACCAGTCCAGGGTGCGCCTCATCGTGGGCGTGCTCGCGGGCATAACTCTCTTAGGTGTGGGCATGGTGCTAGGCCTGTTCGGGGACGCCATGGACATGTCTGGGACCACAGGGGTCGGATACGTCATTCTGGTCGTGGGGATAATCGTCATCCTTGCTAGCATCGTGCTGTTCGGCTGGCTAAGAAAGTAGATTTATCAAGAGTTACGGCAACATTGTCGGCAACTCTTGCAGAATCTGGATATGTATTTTGGACAGCCAGGTCCCTTTCTGGGAGAATGGCGTAGGAGGATTTATCGAATCCCCTTTCAATCAAGTCAGGAACATATGGCGAAGGTCTGCGGAGTATGTGGAAGAAGCGGGGCCTTTATCGGGGGAGGGCCTTGTGCGATCTGTGGCAAGTGGGTATGTGGCATGCATCCAATGCAGACCACCGCCATCAATCGGGACCTTGCAGTCCATGTGCTAAGCCAGGCGCCTAGCTGCCTAGAGAGGGAGAGGATCGATTCAAGCACCAAGCACGGAATCGCGCCCTTGGCCGGCATCAACGTTTGTGCGAACTGCTTTTCCTGGGTAGACACCTGGAGCAAGGACCTGTATAGAGCCCAGCAGGAGGCCAGTAAACGATTCCAGAATAAGCAGCATTTCGAACAAGCCGAGAAGCTGGAGCGAGCTGGGCGATTTGAGGATGCTGCCAATGAATATGAGAAGGCGGAGGCATGGGACGAGGCTGGCCGGGTGAGGAAGGAAGGTTCCACCAAGACCATCAAGACCGTTAGTGTGGACTTGAACCGCTTGATGGAGGACCTAAGGAGAGGTGGGCTGGCCTTGAACTTCAGGTGCCATTCCTGCGGTGCAGGGATCAATATCGGTGCTGGGGGCTTGGATGCTCCCAAGCATTGCCCCTATTGCGGCGTGATGATCGATTCCAAGACGCTGGCCGAGCTCCTGAGAACAGCTCTGCGTTAGCTCTCGATTCAGTTACTGGATTGCCCGCTCGTGAATCTTGTGGTATTACTTGCCCTCTCTTGCAAAGCGGAAAAAGATCATTGGCGGCCGTTGCCTCCGTCTAGTCCTTTTCTAGGATCCGATGCGCCATCCTCACCGACTCTAAGGTAAGATTCTTGCACCTGGCCTCATGCTCCTTGGACTTGAAGTCCCCCTTGTTCAGGTCTCTGCAGGACGTGGAGCCGAACTTATGCACGAAGGCGGTGCACAGCTCCTTCGCCGCCTCGTAGCTGCGGAACTTGTCCCCGTTTCCATCCGTCCTCCCAAGCTGCGCACCGATGCCCATCACCGCGCCTGACAGCGCACCGCATAGGTCCTCGCAGCGGCCTACGCCGCCACCGAAGGGCGTGGCCATCCTTAGGGCGACATCCGGCAGATCGACGCCTCTCCCGAAGCAGACGCCCCGCAGGGCCGACTCGGCGCAGTTCAGTCCCTTCTCCCAGCACTCCGATGCGTGCCTGACGCTCTCCTCTTCCGTTGACATGGAGGTCCTCTAGCAGGTAAGGCGGTTGCGCCTATATGCTCGCTTGGTGATGGACATGAGACTAGTGGCGAAATTCAACGGGGAAGGATTTTAGGTCGAGAGGCATAACATCTGTAGAGGGCTTGTCGGTGCTGAGGAGGCTGTTGGAAAGGGTCCTTGAGGGGGAGATCAGAAGCACTCTTCGTACTGGAGAAGGGTACGACGTGCTCTTCTACTCCTCCGCCCGTTCTGCCATACACTCCTACTTCCGTGGCCGCCGTCCATCCGGCCGGGCGGCCAAGGTCCTCATCCCAGACTACATCTGCAACACCGTCCCCCTGGCCATACGCGCCTCCGGCCCGGTGGAGATCTCCACGTATCCCTTGGACAGGGAGCTGGTGCCGCTCGAAATCGAGCTCATAAGAATCATCCAGAAATTGGAGCCGGACGTTCTCGTGATCGCTCCAATCTTTGGGGCTCATGGGGAGGCCTACGACCGCGTCATCAGGAGAGTGATGGCCCTCCCTCGACGCCCGATCGTCGTCCTGGACGCCGCCCAGGCCATGCGCCCCCTCCCCGCACGGATGGATGCGGTGGTATTGAGCTTCGGAGGCAAGGACGTAAACGGATTCCACGGCGGAGCGCTGCTACTGGACCATGCGGTCGAAGGCGTCAAGCCTCAGAGGCATGAGCTGGGGTTTAGGATGGAGTACCTTTACGCCCTCTACTACTTCCTGGGGAAGTGGAGACCTTTCCAGCAGCCTAAGGCCATGGACATCGCCGATAGGGGATTCATGTACGCAGATTGCGACCACCTTCTAGGTGAGGTGTCCGAGGACATCATGTCGCTGGCCTCCCTCTCTGTCGCCATCCTGGAGATGGTCAAACTGGGGAGGTACCGGGGCTGGAGGCGCGACAACTTCCTCGTCATCGAAGGCCTGCTATCCTCCTTGCCTGGCGTCCGTATCGTTCGCACGGAGAATGTCAGCTCCTCCTCGCATGTTCCGGTGGAGGTGGAGGATCATGAGGCCCTCGTGCGACTGGCTGGACTATTGGACCAAAATGGATTGGTGCTCGGTCGTCCCTACGCCTTGGATGAGGACCCTTCGGTCTCAAATCGACCGTACACCTACCTGGTGAGGAATCCGTTCCATCCCATTCGACGCGGGAAGTTCCGTGGATAGGACCCCGATCGGTGATTTGATTGGGGGGCTGGAAGTGAGCTCCTGGGTCGCTGAGCGGCTAACTACCGATCATAGTGGCGACGTAGGAATATCTCCTCGGTGATTTTGTCTCCATGGAGCGGTCATAGACGAGCTCGGGGAGCCTTCCAGCATGGGCCGCGGCCATCCAGAGGTGGCAGAGGGCGATGCCGGCGCTTATCTTGTTCATCCTGCCGACGATGAGGGACTTGGCACTGTGCACATGGATGGTGCCGCCCTCCCCGGTGAAGTACCAGGGCTGATTGTTCATGCCAGACGGGGCGAGGCGTGCAGCCTCCAGCAGGTCCTCCTTCCCCTTGATATTGGTGATCTTGGCCAGAGGTTCCCTCTTGAACTCCGAGGGCTTTCGGTGAGGGTCCCCTGCCGGCTTTCCGAAGGCCAATAGGATGACGAACTCGAGGTCAGAGGCATTCTGCGCTTCCTTCACCGCCTTCGGTCCTCCCTGCCAGCAACTTCCGATACCGTGGGAAGAGAGGAAGAGGTCCATCTGCTGCAGCATGAATCCAGCGTTGGTCAGATAGCCCTCCTTGGCTTCCGAGAAGAAAGCCAGGAAGTGAGGGGCGCTCACCTTGAACATGCCTTTCACCTCGGCATTGGATAGGACCCGCATCTCCGTCCTTATCTCGGGGAACAGCGGCCTGATCTCCTTCATGAAGATACCGATCCCCTCCATGACGGCCGAATCCAGCGGAGCGGGAGCGTACTCCCTGACCGACTTGCGCTCGAACATGGTCGAGTATAGGTCCTCATGCGTCATTCGTTGCACCTCATCGCGCGATGTAGCCCGGTTTATAAATCTTGATGCTAGGACGCATCGTGATTGCAGGACCATCCTCTCTCGATGTGGGAACTCTTTGAGGGCAAAGCTCGAACTGGCCAACTAATGGAAGGGCCTGTCGTGAGCCGATCGGTCCATCTGCCGGCTCCAGATCCTAGACCGCCTCGATGGTGGAGGGCGGCTTCTTGGTGACGTTGTAGGTAACGCTGACCACACCTGGCACTTCGTTGGAGATCCTGTCGGCGATCCGGGTGAGCGTCTTGAAAGGCAGCTCCGTAGGCGTCCCTGTCACCGCGTCCGTGCTGTCCCAACATCGGACCTCGATCTGCTGGCCGAAATCGCGCTTGTTCGCTCTTAGCCCCGTGACCCGGTCCTCGTGCAATATGGCCAGCCATTGGAAGGCCTTGGTGCCCTTGAGCTCCTCGTCGAGTATGGCCGTGGCCCTCCGAACCGTTTCCACTCGTTCAGGGGTCACCTCGCCGATGACGCGCGCCGCCAGTGCAGGTCCGGGGAAGGGCGGGCGGTCGTAGAGCTCCTTGGGAAGGCCCAGCGCCTTACCTACCCTCCGCACTCCGGTCTTGCGCAGCTGGATGATGGGCTCGATGACCCGGTATCCGAACTCCTTCCTGGTGTCGATACCGAGCTGCTCCAAGATGTTGTGCTGCCGCTTGATCCCTGCCACCGTCTCCTCGACGTCGGTGTAATTAGTCCCCTGCAGCAGGTACTTGGCCTTGCTTTCCCTGACTATGCGGCCGAAGACCTCTTTGTAGAAGGCCTGGGTGATGGCCTCCCTCTTCTCCTCCGGGTCGGTGAGGCCTTTCAGCGCGGAGAAGAACTCCTCCTTGGCGTCCACGAGCTCGACCCTCACTCCCAGCTCCGCGAAGATCGCCACCACGTGCTCCGGCTCGCCCTGGCGCATGATGCCGTTCTCGATGAAGACGGTGCGTAGTCGGTCCCCTAAGGCCTTATGTCCGAGCATGGTGACCACGGACGAGTCCACACCCCCGGAGAGGGCATTAATCGCCACGCCCTTACCCACCTTTGCTCTAATCTCCCGCACCTGGCGCTCGATGAAGTCATCGACCTTCAGGTCCTTCAGCCCAATCTCCTTTATGTCAGAAATCTTCTGCATCGCTCTCCCCCTGCGATTGGGGCTCACATCGGGATGCCGAATAATAGAGCTTCTCCATGACGGCCCCAAGGCAGATGAGTTTAAGAGAACTAAGCCTGGCAGATCCTAGGGCTTATCCGTCCTTTGACGGCCACCCTCCCCCCAGATTTAGCATGATCGCCTTCAGAACTTGCTCGTGTCCGCGCCTTGTATGCAATAGTACTCGCGCCTGAAGCCGTACATCTCATGCACCTTGCAGCTGGTGCACACGCATCCCCGTAGGATCACTCTGCACGGCGCCTTGCCCTTCCGGCAGAAGACCAGAGGCTCCGTATCGCCCCCGCAGTCTGGATACGAGGGGCATCTCTCGCATTTGCACATCCTCTCATCTGTAGAGGTCATCTTTTTCACCTCTAAGCATGGGTCCCCTTGACTGAAATACCATTGAGATCGGTGATAGGATTTGACAGTACTGATGGATGAACTTTTCCATCGACGTACCCCGATTAATTGAACTCAAATCCCAGCGACTATGGAAATCAAGCGAAGGAGGGTCGTGCTCCCTCGCACTCTGGACTCTGCAACCCCCAAGCTGAGGCCACCCCGCTCTAGCACTGAAATCCTATAATTAGTGGCTGGCTCTATACGATCAGGCGAGAATCGAAAAGACACCCTTCGATATCGTCAGCAGGGGCAGAGGCATGAAAGAGAATGAATTCCGAGCCTACTTGCAAGGTCGGAAGTTACCACGCGAAAACATCGATTCAACCATAAACGACGTCAAGGACTTTGAGGAGTACCTGGTGAAGAATGACGTTGCCTTTCAAAACGCGAGGCTGAACTCGCTGGAGGCCTATATCTCCTCATTGATCGGTGAAGGGAGGAACACCGAGGACAGGCTAATCGCGGTCGCCCGCTATTGCCGCTTCACGAAGAAGAACGATTTCTTCATCTATATCGCCGGACTGGTCAACGCCAGGGAGGTGCTACCAGGGATTGGTAGGAGGCTAGAGGAGTTGGAGGGCGAGGACGTGCGGGCAAAGGTGTTCGAAGGGATCGAGCTCCCACCTCTCGGCGCGCCGCAAGAAGCGTACCCTCGTTTGACCCATCGGATCGTGCAGAGGATGGAGAAGGAGCTCTCCCCGGCGAGTTGCAGGGAGGTCCTCACCTGGAACTATCACGAGATCCCGATCGAGTCATTCCTAGGCTCCAAGGAGAGATACGAGGAGGCGGAGGGCATCGATGAGTACCTGAGGGCCGAGCACAGGAGGTTCGTCGAGGAGATCTCCCGCTTCATGAATGAAGGGAATGTATGGTATGAGCAGGAGATCACGCCCGAGGTCGTCGATTTCGTAGAGGCCGACCAGGAGATATCCGTCGGCAGGAGGGAGGGCGACCGCATCTATGTGACCAAGATGCCGTTCGCGCCCAAGGAGTACCTGGAGGAAAGTGACCCACGGTTGAAAAGGTACCACGCCTGCCATTGCCCCCTGGCCCGCACCGCCATCCTAGAAGATGAACCCAGGATTTCTTCCACGTTCTGCTACTGCAGCGCTGGTTTCACCAAGCTGCGATACGATGTGATCTTCGGAGAGCCGGTGGAGATCGAGATGCTGGAGAGCGCCCTGAAAGGAGATCTAAGGTGCAGGTTCGCCATCAAGATTCCTGCGGGCAAGATGAGATCAGGGCATTGATCGATCGGTGGGGACGGAGCATTATTATGTGGCACCTAGGCCATCACCTTCCGTTCTGAGATGACGGCGAAATCACGGACGACCACCCATCTTGTGGTGACGATCCTGTTCTCGGTGATCGTAGCACTGTCCCTCCTGTTCTCCAGCTGCCCTGTGAACGCCGCCTCGACGCTCAGCGATGCCGAGCGTCTTGAGCTGGCGGAGAGGTTCGCTCCAGTCCTTCAATACGTCAAAGAAGAGAGCTGCTATCCCGTGCAGATCGAATACTACCTGGAAAGCTGCTCCCTCTATCAGGTGGTGGACGACTCCGCCGTCCTCGTCACGGATGCGCCCAGCATACCACAGCTGTCCTTGCTCACTACCGACGACTACTTCCTCAACAACCGTCTGGGAGGCGTCGACGATGACAACATCATCCAGGCATACGAGGAGAACAGGAGTCAGCTCGGCTATACGGTGTATTTCCAGGTGGAGAGCGCCGGCCAGATGACCTATGTCCAATACTGGATGTTCTATGTCTTCAATCCCAGCTCCTTGAACCGCCATCAAGGGGACTGGGAGATGGTCCAGGTCGTTCTTGATGGCAACATGGTGCCGGTGGCCACGACCTACTCGCAGCATCACACCGGCATCAGGGCGCAGTAGTCGGACGTGCTGGTGCAGGACGAGACCCACGCCAAGGTCTACGTGGCCCTGGGCAGCCATGCCAACTACTATCGCTACTTTCAGGGGAAGATGCAGGGCTTGGACGTTTGCGGCGATGACGGCCTCGCCCTAGCACCCTCCGATTACTCCTTGGTGGAGATACGCCAGGAGATCCCGGGAGGCCAGCCAGACACGTCCTGGGTCTGGTTCGGTGGGAAATGGGGTACCATCCCCGACCTCTTGGCGGAGGCGCGAGGCGAGGCCGGCCCCCCTGGCCCCATGTACCGCGAGGATGGGGGCATGTGGGATGGGGCTACGTTCTACGATAACGCCAAGGACCTGGACACCGGCCTGTTCTGGCTGGAGATCCTCCTCTACTATTCGGTATGGATCATATTGGGATTCGTTGCCCTGGCGGTCGTGCTTTCGGTCCGAAGGGCGTATAAGTTGAACAAGAAGGGAGGGCTCAGATTCCCCTACCTGGAGATCCTTAACCTTAAGGACAGGGGCCGACGCGGAACGGCGAACCTTCTTGCCATTGCAGGATTGGCTGTGGCCCTCATCGGTCTGATGTACCCGGTCTTCACCATGGAGATATGGGTGGTGGAAGGAGACTATGCGACGGGCGGCTTTGTCACGCTCTTCTCACTTGGCGGCAAGGACCTTTTCGTCCTCAACACGCTCAAGCCCAACGGCGAGCTTCTCAACGTGGGCGCGGTGGCCCTCAACTTCGGCCTCATCCTGGGGGCGATGGTGTTCCTCTTCATCCTGAATAATCTGGCGGTAGGGCCAAGGGTCGCTTCGAAGAAGTATATCGGTTTCGGGCTGACATTGGCCGTCATCTTCTCCGTGTTCCTCTTGGCCGTGGTCTTCATGGGGGACATCGTGGCCGCTTACATCCCCCAAGAAAATGCGGGGCTGGTCGAGCTGTTGCAGTACGTGAGCGATAATCCCTTCGGCGGCTCCGCCTCGGTCGTCAACCCCACGTTCGGCCCGGTCGAGCTGCGCTGGGGGTTGGACCTTGGAGCGATCCTATTGCTCGCTGGACTCGCCTTGGTAGTGGCTGGTCTGGTCATGCGCTCTGTGGCCAAGGCGGAAGGGAAGGGGCGCTGATCCCAGGTGGATCTGCGTTTGGTCCGTACCAATATATCGCCGTCGCAGTCGAATCCTAATAAGCGACGACCGAGTAATGGTTGATGGGCCCGTTTGACAAGACGCAGTACTTCTTTGATTCGTTCATTCGTGTCCATCCAAGGGAGCACAAGGGCCGGATATCTGATTATTATGGGAACGTACCACCGGCATCTTCATAAAAAGAGGGGTGCGTAGTTCCTTGGGGGTATTATGGTAAGAGCCCGAACGAGCGAAAGATTGATCGTATTAGCCCTGATAGCGATCCTGTGCTCTCCGCTGATTCTTTTTTCCACCGTCTCTAACGTGGAAGCAGCGAGCGGGGATTGGACAATTCGAACTGTCGATAGGAGAGACGCCGTCTCCAATACGTTGGCGATAGACCAGAATGATAGGATCCATATCGTGTTCCATGACAAAACGGCAGGAGCCCTTGGATATGCCAGGAACAACAACCCGTATGGTAATTGGACCTTCACCTGGATCGACGACAACGTGATTTATTTCGGAGCCCAGGCATCAATGGCAATGGACTCGAACGATAGGGTCCACATCTGCTATTATGATGGATTCAGCAAGGAGCTGAGGTACGCTGTCGACACTGGGGACGGTTTCTCCAAGCAGGTGATCGATAACAACACGGTCTTCGACTCGATGGGGATATCCATCGCGGTCGATGCGGCGAACAAGGCCCATATCAGCTATGTGAAATCCGACATGCTGATGTACGCCACCAACGCCGGGGGAAGCTGGAACAGCACTGTGCTCAAGAGCGATGACCCGGTCCTGTATCCTACCTACATAGCCATCGGCTCTGACGACGTCGTGCATATCGCCTATAGCAGCTACCACTACTACTCGGCCAATTCGACCAGCGTCTATAGAATCAGCCATGCCTGGAAGGCGGGGCTCGGCTGGAACTTCGAGAACATCGCTGGCTTCGATGCGCTGGTCACCGTGGGCATCGTCCATACTTATGGAGCGTTGACCGTGGACAGCAACAACCGCCCTCAGTTCATCTATTCGTTGAGGGACATGAGCTTGCCATACAACCCTCGATTGATGCATGTCGTTAGGGATGCCTCGGGTTGGTCCACCCCGTATCAGTTCACCAGCCTATTCGCCGTCCCCCAGACCACCACCATGTCCTTGATCACTGACCCCTCGAACGAGGCGCACATCGCCTATTACGACCATCCTATGGGGCTATACTATGCCACCAGTGCAGGTGGGTGGAATGTCGAGAACATCATCAACGCCTCGGTAGGCTACAGTCCCAGCATAGGGCTGGACTCGAACGGTAAGAAGTACATAGCCTACAACGACCCCGGAGCCTCCGCCGGTGATTTCAAGCTCAAGTACGTGACGACAGCCAAGGTCCCCACCGAGCCATGGGGATTCACGGCCACGCCCGGTCCCAACATGATCGACCTGCAATGGAGCGCTCCTAACTCCACGGGCGATTATCCGCTCCTGGGCTACTGCATCGACCTCTACAACGTCGATCCGACGGGCGGGTACGCCACGCCCATACTGTCTCTGGCAGTGCCAGCGGCCAACACCTCGCACGCGCTGACCGGATTGTACAACGTATATGGGTATTGGGTGGTAATCAGGGCTGCCAGTTCGGCCGGTCTGAGCGACAGCTCATCCTACCTGTATGTGGTGCCAGGCGATACGCCGACGGTGCCGACCTATCTCTCCGCCATGGCCATAAGCAACAACATCACGGTATCGTGGAGCCAGCCGACTTACAGCAACGGTTCGGCCCTGACCAGTTATGCGCTGTTCTGGGGGCTCACGACCACCACCGTAACCAACGAGGTGGTCCTGGGCGATGTGCTCTCCTACGTCCATCATGACCTCACGCCCGGGCAGTTCTACTACTATAAGGTCAGGGCCACGAACGGGATCGGGTGGGGGCCGTTCACCCAGGTCGTCGGCGCTCAGGCGCTAGGGGATCCCCCCTTCGCTCCCTCCGGTCTCCTGGCCACGGCAGGGGACGGGAGCGTCACCCTTACCTGGAGCGCTTCTTCGACAGGTCTCAGCCGGCCATTGGATAGCTACTACCTCTTCCGGGGGAACTCGGCTGGAGGCATAGCCGCCGTGGCCTTCGCCACCGTTCCTGCGGGGACGCTGACCTTCACGGACAACTCCGTCACCAACGGTCAGACATATTATTACGTGGTGGCGGCGAAGAACGCCTATGGTTTCAGCGATCCGACCCACATCGCATCGGCCACGCCTACGGGGACGGCTCCACCACCGGATGATGGAGATGGTGGCGACATGACCATCATCATAATCGCTGTGGTCGCCTTGGTCGCCATCATCGGAGTGGCGCTGGTCGTAATGAGGATGCGACGTTAAACCCCTTATCCATTCTCTTTTTCAGAGGGGAGCAGAAGAATCCAGGACGATGAGCGAATAGTCCATGGGAACGAGGACGGGGCTGAAGATGGAGGCAAGGCGAATGCTCGGGTCGCATTGCTGGAAGCATGTGCAAGGAGCGAATCAACTTCGTACTTGAGAAGTATCATGGCAAAAAGGTGGTCGTGATTTCGGGAACGGTGAAATTCGAGGCTTCCGAGCTGGCCCATATTCCTACCAGGTTCCCGGCCACCACCGCGGACAAGCTGAACTTCATATCCCGCGAGACGAGCGATCAGCTCATGCACCTGGTGCTGCGCCTCGACGGCCAGGTCGATTTCGAGCGTTTGCAGGAAGCGTTCCGATTGAGCATCCTCTCCGAACCGATCCTCTTGTCCCAGTTCGTGTACCGCAGCCTCAGGCCCTATTTTCGTAGGGAGGCTGTGGACGAGAGCACTGGAGTATCTCATTTCATAGAATCCACCAGGGTCGAGGAGGAGCTAGAGCGCTTCATCGTCCGACCGGCCGACCCGTGCCTGGACCCCCTCGTCCAGATGCTGCTGGTGCGCCATAAGGGGGATGTCATCTGCGTCAAGATCAACCACGTGGTCATGGATGCGATCGCGGCAAGGGACTTCGGCTACCTGTTGGCCGAGACATACTCCATGTTGGAGAGAGACTCTGCTTACAGGCCGCCCATCAATCTTTCAGGCGATCGTGGCACCAGGCCATTGACCAGCCAGTTCAAGCTCAAAGAGAGGCTTGGGTTGATGAGAGGCTTCGCCAAGGGCGGCCCATTGGGCCTCGATAAGAAGAGCGGATGGACGTTCCCATACCACGCTCGGGGCACCGGCGGGAGAAGGATGGTTTCCCGCACCATCAGCCCTAAGGTCGGGGAGATCAGGGAATTTGCGAAGGAGCACGACTCCACCATCAACGATGTCGTCCTGGCCTCGTTCTGTCGGGCGATGTTCAGCATCATCAAACCTGACAAAGGAGCGCCCATTCCATTTCAGGTCCAGGTTAGCCTCCGTAGCTACTTGCCTGAGGGTAGGACCACCGCGCTCACCAACCTCCTGTCCGCGGTCTACCCGATGGTGGAATGGGAGGACAACGCAGGCTTTAATGATACGCTCCAGCTCGTTAAGTCCAGAATGGACGCCCTAAAGCAGGAGAAGGGAGCGATGAGGACGTTCTACACCTACAACATCCTTCTGAAGTATCTACCGTTCTCGATTTGTAGGCGCGTCTATCACAGAATGACGGAGCGCGGCTACGAGGGAAAGGTGCTGAGCCCTCTCCTGTCCAACATCGGGGTGATCCAGCCGGAGAGGCTGGTCTTCGGAAGGACCAGCACGAAGCACGCATCTATCACTACGCCCATCGCGTTCCCGGGCGAGGTGACCCTGGGCTTCTCGAGCTTCTCCGATCGGATGACCTTCACTATCGGCTTCTGCGAGGATGGCACCGACGAGAAGCACGTGATCGAGCTGCTCGACCTCATAGAACAGGACCTCAAGGCAGCATGCGGCACCTTATAAGGTCATAAGGGAGCGGTTCGGAACCAGTCCGATCCACTATCGATCATTGGCGCTCTGAGGCCGATTGGACATTCTTCGGGGATGGTGAAGGGTTCCGGCCTTGGCATTCTCGATGCAAGTGCGCGGATAGCCTATTTAGCCTCGAGAGTTGATTGATTTCGGTTTATGATGAAAGGAGTGGAGGGCAGATCGTCGTCCGTCGGGTTGAGCAAGCTGCGAATTGACCTGCTCAGGCAGCTGTGGTTGACGGCAACCTTAGCCTTGACGGACACCGTAGGCGATAAGGCCGCTCTCGACGCGCTCAAGCCCTACTTCGTCCATCATGGCAAGTACATCGCCACGATGGTCACTAAGATGGGGGTAAAAATGGAAACCCCATTGGACATCTTCAATGGGAGCGCGCCCGGCAATATCCTGGTGAATAGGACGCGGATCAAAGGAGAGCTAAGGGAGAACGGGGTCGTTTACACGGCCATGGATTGCGCCACCAAAGGACGGTCAAGCGTGGCCTGCATCTGTCAATGCAAATATGTCATCGACGCGTTCCTCGACGACGCCAGCCCTGGCCGCTCGATGTATATGACCCAGTGTCTGTCGGAAGGGGACCCTTGCTGCAGCTGGGCAATTGCGCAAATGGGCCGCTCCCATTTCCATCTGGGAGCGAAGGTAGCCGATCTGGCGCCTCCGCCGGTGAGCAAAGAGGACATGGAGGGAGGGGCGGCGATATTGGGCGAGTACTGGGCCATATCCACTAGGTCATTCGTCGACATGGTCGGCATGGACAAGGCACTGAATATCCTACGAGAACGTCAGCAGGCGCTCGGGGCAGAGACCGCACCGAGGATTATCACCTTGGTAGGGAAGGAGAAGGGCACTGAGACGATCGAGCGAGCTATGAGAACGGTGGGCGAAGCTTTCGGAATGATCGGAGAGGAGGACCCGGAAGGTGATGGCATCATGGGGTTCGAGATATCGGCCTGCCCATTCTCAGGTGCTCCTGTCGAAGTCTGCCAGCAGTACCAAGCCTTCCTGAACGGAGTGATCAGCGCGATCGAGCCTAGGTACCAGCTCTCCTACGATCGCATGATGACCAAGGGCGATAGCACCTGCCATTGGGCCGTTAGAAAGAAAGGGCTAATAAATCGATCGAGCACCGAGGCCGAATTGAACGACCCGATCAAGCGCCTCACCAACAAGTTCATCGATGGCGAGATTTCCGAAGAGGAATTCGATAGGAAAATAGCTCACTTAAGGAAGCATGGGATCGTCAAATGAGCACGAGGTCTTGAAGTCATCAGACGATATCTCGGAGGGCTCATCTCTCCAGCAATATCTCTCTCTTCCTTCGATACTCCTCCTCGGAGATCTCCCCCCTGACGAAGCGCATCTTTAACGCCACCAGGGGGTCGATTGCACCTTCATCCTTGGAATGTCGCGGCTGGCAGACTATCTTGCACGCATCACAAGTAACCTCTTTACATTTCGTGTATCGCAAGCTCGCATCTGGATACATGATCGAATATATGCCAGCGTGGAAAGATTCCATCAGCTCGCAGACGAGCTCCGGAGAACGACAGTACACGCAACCGGGCACGGCGAGCTCTAATGCGCTCTCCCTGATTTCCTTGACATCGTGTTCATGGCCTAGCATCTCTCCCCAGGTCAGCAGCATCGAGCGCGGAATGGCAGAGGTTCCATCCTTCTCTACGGCCTTCAGCCTCCGGCCCGTCTCCTCGCCCAGGGACCTGAAGGTGGGGCGCAGGAGCTGCGACACCCGGTCGGCCGAAGCGGCGCTAAGGAAGCATTCCAAGAAGACGTTCAGGAGATGGGCTTCTATATTGAATGAAAGGGCGTCCCTCTCTTGCTCATCGATGTCTAATCCATCGACGACCTTCAACCTCTTGCCCAGATGTTCTGCATCGATGCCGAGCTCGCCCTTGCGTCTGCATACGCCCGTGCAGGAAGGGTCGCCCTGGGTCATGTGGTGGGTGTATACCATCTCGAAATCGGGGTTGATCTCCTCTGATGCCCCCTCTCCGACATAGTGCGAGAGCATGATGCAGATCTCAGGGGGTCCATGGCTCATCGGGCAGGCCACGAACTCGTTGATGGCCCCTCGCTCATAGAATGTTAGCCTGCCCTTCCCGCCCCATGTAAGGCATCTGGCGCAGAAGGGGGCGAACGCTATCGCCTCTAAGCCCCCGCTATCGAGGTTGAACCGAGAAGCAAAGTTTCTTGCCATCGCCCTTCCCGAGTAGCGTATCCTCGGCCTCACGATGCTGAGGGTCTCTGACACCCCTAGTTCCTTCAGCATGGCGTCTACGACCCGGATCGACAGTTCGTTCAGAGCCCAGTGCAGAGGATCTCGTTCGCTGATCGCCAGCGGTTGGGGCGCTTCGCTTCCTTTCTCCATCCTGTACCCAGTAGGCCATTGGCTGGCTATTAAGGATTTGATGAACCGGCGAGCTCCAGCCCTATTGGATAAGATTGGCCTATGTTCTTTCTCAATTCGAAAACAAGACAATCTGGACTAAGTCCCAGTCCCGGTCCTGGAGCCAGTTAATAATAAGGAGGGCAAGACAATGTTAAACAAGGAGGGAGATGCAAGTAATGCATCGAAGCCCCCCAACACTTTTTTAAGAGGACGAGGACAATGCTATTCTGATGGTCTACTGTCCCAAATGCGGGAAGCAGAACGCCGACGATGCGCGGTACTGCAACAGCTGTGGGGCCTCTCTGACGAGCGGGAAGAAGGACGCTGACAAGGAATGGGAGAACCGCTGCGATGATACCTGCTCGGGGCGAGGGCGCACTGGGATGGTCTTCTGGGGCGTCATCGTCATGCTGATCGGGATCTGGGTCATCTTCGAGTTCGGCTTCAAGAACATCAGTGGCCTGCCCGACTGGATCTATGACCTCAATTGGGGATGGATATTCGGAGTGGTCATAGGCGCCGCCATCCTCATCGGGGGAATATCCCTGATCCTCAAGGCCAACAAGCGTCAATAGGGCCCGCATCCACGGCCGCAGGCATGGCAGGTCTTTTCATGCCTCCAGTCGGAGAGCTGTATCCTCGTATCCAGCCAGAGGAAGCATATCACCACCGCCAACAATCCGACCGACAGCTCTGCTGTGGCCGTCAACGCGCCCACGGTCACGAGGAAGAAGCCCTGCACCAGCACCATGTTGGCCAGGACATGGCGCCAGCCTGCCCGTGGGTCCAAGGCGAGGTCCATCAAGGAGATGGCCACTAGGAGCATGCCCATCATCAATATGGGGCTCCCGTCCTCCTGCTCGAGGTCGGGCAGTAGCAGGTAGGTTACCATCAGAATAAGAGCCAGGCTGGACCCGATGACCAGGCCTAAGCATCCGCCGCACCACTTCCTTCCCCGGAATGATACGACGCGATCCTGGAACCTTCCGCAATCCGGATGATGCGCGACAAGCCTCGGGAGCTCTCTGTCGCCTTCCGCCTGCGTGCGTGCGTCGCGCATCCCCCTTCGCCGGAGGAACCCGGGCCGAGCGCCTAGCACGATGCCGAGCGCGCAGGAGGCCATGAAAGCCGTCGCGACGACCAATTTGCTGCCTATGTCCAGCTGGGCTCCCTCGCTCGAGGATGTGAAGGCCATCAGGAGCAGGAGCACAGCTGCCAGCGCTGATAGGAGGCAATAGCTGAATACGGTTCTCCTTCTGCTCAAATCAGGTTCCTCAGGGTACCCAGCACCCTCTTCCCCGCCAGGTGCCGGAAGCATCTCTTCTTGATCTCGTTGCTGGAGAATATACCCTTCATGGCCTTGGACGGCGAGCCGAAGAACTCCTTGTAGCAGGTGTACAGCTCGCGCTGCACGTCGTTTCTGGAAAGGGTCTCGGTGGGCATGATGGCATGGGCCATGTCGTAGTGCGCGTAGTTCCGGTCCTCTATCCAGCCCTTCGCCTTCGCTTCCTCGTACACCTCCGTCCCCGGCATCGGGGTGAGGATGGTGAATATGACCATGTGCGGGTCCAGCACCTCGGCGAACTCCCTCAGCGCCCTGATCGAGGATGCGCTGTCCTTCCTCGAGCCTATGACCATCATCGCCTGCACGAAGACGTCGTTCTCCTTGAGGATGCGTGTCGCCTGCACGGCGTCGTTCACCGTCTCCCCTTTATTGAACGCGTTGAGGGTGTCGGGGGAGCCGCTCTCCACGCCCACCAGCTGCCAGTTGTTGCCGACCTGGCGCAGCTTGGCCACTATCTCCGGGTTCTTGGCGATCTCGTCCGTGCGCGCCTGGAAGAACCAGGGAGTGGAATCGTTGAAGCCTCGGGCGCGCAGCTCCTGTGCCAGTTCCTTGCCCCTCTTGGCGTACTCGAAGTTGTCGTCCGTGAGCCAGATGAACCCCGCCCCCAGGTCATCGCGCAGGTGGGCCATCTCCGCCGCGATGCGGCGGGGGGACTTGGTCCTCCAGGCGCCGTTCCAATGGCGCCACTGGGTGCAGAACGAGCACCTGTGCCAACAGCCCCGGGAGCCTTCGAGGATGAGGTAGCGGGTCTTGCCGGCCATCATGGCGAAGTGATACTTGGACAGGTTCTTCTCCACTAGATGATAGGCTGGGAAAGGCAAGGTGTCGAGGTCCTCGATGAGATCGCGCTGGGGTGTGCGGACGATATGCCCGTCATTCCTGAACGACAGTCCCTGGACGGCCGCGAGGTCGCCGCCATTGCGAAGCGTCCTAATCAATTCGACCAGCGTCCCCTCCCCCTCCCCTCGGACGATGAAATCAATCTCCGGGAAGGAGAGAAGGGACTCCTCATCGGTGAAGGAGAAGTGCTGGCCGCCCATCACCGTCACGATATCGGGATCGGACTTCTTCGCGGTCTCCGCCACCCTGGCGCAAACATAGGCATTGCAGGTGAAGCCGGAGGAGGCCACCAGGTCGGGCGCGAAGGAGGCGATGTGCTTCTCCACGCCCTTCCAGTCAAGGGACTCCGCCTGGCAGTCCAGGACGTCGATCTCCACGTCCCCCAGCTCCCTCTCCAGGTAGGCGGCGAGGGCCAGCAACCCCGTGGGCGGAGGAAGGTACTCGCCCATGAGGAACCAATAGTCCTTCGGAGGTTCCACGAAGAGGATCCTTTTCATCATGATCTCCCCGATGATGTAGCCCAGCGACGATTGAAATAGATTGCGTGAGCGCCAAGCGCCTTCTTCCCGCTGGTCGATAGGATGCTAATGCGAACGAGTCCTAGCGCGCCTCACGATGAGCAGAACGGCCACGACTGCCGCGGCTCGGTCATAGAACCTACGCCAGCCTCCAGCTCCTCGTCGTGACCCATTCAAGTTCATATGAGGAGATTCAAATGTGGGCCCAGTCGGATTTGAACCGACGACCATCCGGTCTCTCAGCCGATCAACAAGAGTCAATGGCATATGAGCCGGACGCTCCACCAGACTAAGCTATGGGCCCTTGTGCAATCCACCGTTAAATCCAGTCAAGATATAAATCTGTCTGAGCTAGGGGCGCTGAACAGATAACCATTATTACTAAAGAACCGGATGTAATGTCTCGCGAGAGAGTCATCATGTCTTCCGAATCAGCTCAGGGGACGGAAGCTCAGCCCCCCCCACCAAAAAAAAGGAGCCGTAAGAAGTTCCTCACAATTATCATCGTGGTGATCGTGGTCATCCTATTGGTGGCGGCCGTCGGCACCCTCTTCTCACCGAAGGAGACTTTCGACTTCACGTCCTTCGGGGCGACCAACATCACCCGCTATCATTACACAAATGGCACAGTGACAGAGAGATACGATTGGCCAATGCCCAACACCGCCAAGTACGCCGTGGGGGATCCGATGACCTTCTTCATCAGGCCTTATAACGACGGCAACGGAACCTTGAAATTGTCCGGAGCGGCGAGCAACGTGACCGGGTTCACGTTCATCGGGAGCTCGCTGCGCTTTCCAGTCACAGTGCCCAACACCGACGAACCCAAGCTGGGCGTCAAGGTGACACTGGCCTTCGAGACTCCCACGATTAGCTATAGCGGCCCATTCAGCTTCCTCCTCTTCTATGATTGGTACCCATCTCCTACGCCCCCGGGCATGATGAACAACATAACCTCGGTGACAGAGACCCAGATGATCGCAATCCATTCATCATCAGGCACCACCGTCCATAAGAACGTGATACAGCACCCCGATCTCGCTGGACAGTACCCCTCTGGGTCGCAGATGACCTTCAGCGAGCTCTACCGGTATACTGGACTGGGCAGGGAGAACATCACTGGCATAGTCGCCAACACCACTGGCTTCAGCTTCGCTTCGAGCTCCCCATCCATCCCCATCGCCATGCCCAATTCGACCCAGCCCTGGCTCACCCTGTCGATGACCTTCAACGTTCCTTCAGCCCAGTACAACGGTTCATTTAACTACATTGTCTTTTTCGACCAGTATCCTGACTGGGTCGATACGCAGTACCATGATCTTACCTCCGTCCTTGAGGTCCAGTACGTCACCTCTCACTACGGGTCCGTGAACAACACCGTCAGATACCTCCAATGGCATAACGGGACCGCCGGCCTCTATGCCGTCGGAAAGGCGATCAACATCACCGAGCCGTTCTGGAACATCGGCGCTGGAACGCTGAGCATCACCAATATAGTCGCCAACACGACCGGATTTGAGCTGATCACCACCAGTCCCTCGATGCCTGTGGCCGTGCCGAACTCGCCTGACGCGAGCTCTGGGAACGTAACGGTCGTGATATCATTCCAGGCGCCGGCCACGCAGTACATCGGGCACTTCGAGTACATCGTGTACTTTGATAATTACCTGGTTTGACATCGGAACGCCATCCCCTCGGCTCCTTCAATCCTACGAGATGATCCTTGGAGGAAGTAGGAGAGGCATTGCCCTCCTCCAAGCTGATCTCTGATGATATCTTGTTGGTGCTTCCTAATCAAGTTTGGATCGATTCATCCCCCCCTCCATCTTGCCCTCCGACCCTATCTTATTATGGCTGTTGCTACCCTCATATCGCTACCCGAATTCGGTTCTTTCAAGGGGCCTTCTTCTGCCCCTTCTTGCGCCTCCTCCTGTCTAAATAGTAGATCACCACGGCGATCACGATGATCAGCAGGATCAGCAGCCATAGCCAGCTATAGTCCTGTGTCGGCGCGCTCTCCGCGACGTCGAACTCCCAGCCATAAGCTACATCGTTCCCGGCCAGGTCCGAGCCGGTCACGTTTACCCAGTGATGCGTGCCCTGCGGCATGGCCGAGGTGGGGGTGAAGGTAAGTACGTCTCCGTTCCACGAGACCGTCCCTGACATCCCGCTCACATCGATGTCGACGGATTCCTGCTCCATCGCCTCTGAGAATCCCACGGATACGATCGATCCAGCAGGAACGCTATCGCCGGTCGGAGAGTGGGACGTCACCGTCGGAGCGACGGTGTCCACGACGAACCTCACGGAGTCCAGGGCCATGGTGCCCGAGGGCTCCATTACCCTGACCCGTACCTCATGCTGCCCTTCCGACAGCCCGATGAAGCCTGCGTTCTCGGTCGTTCCAGGCCAGGTCTCCCAGGCCGCTCCGTCCAGGCTCGTCCATGCGTTCATCAAGATGGATCCTGTGCCGTCGGAGGACCACTCCACTTGGACCGAGGTGACGTTGAGGATGCGTCCTTCCTCCGGCGAATCGATCGTGACGGTCGGGGCGAGGGTGTCCACCTGGAAGAGGACCGCCGCCTCGGCGGAATTCCCAGCCGTGTCCATTACCCTGACGTCCACCCGATGCAGGGCGTCAGGCAGGTCATCTATGGTCGCTTGGGTGGACATCGAGGGCGACGACCATGCCCCCGAATCCACCCGATACTGGTATCCCTGGACTCCCGATCCGATGTCGCTTCCGGTCCAAGCAACTATCACAGTCGAAGTGTTGATGAACGGCGCGATGGTGGCAATCTGTACCGTGGGGGACACAGTGTCGACGGTGAAGATGACCCCGTCCGAGCCATTGCCCCCGGTCTGGTTGAACCCTTTCACCACGATGCTGTGCGCGCCTTCCCCAAGGCCATCGAGGGTCCAGCTCGTGCTGGTGCTCGCATTCTGCCACGGCGACGAATCCAACCTTAGCCAGTAATAAGCGATGTTCCCGCCAGGGTCGGTCCCGGTCCAATCGACCTGCAAAGATGAATGATTGATGAGGCTCTGATCCTCGGGCGAGGTTATGTCGATCGTCGGTCCCAGATGCTGCCCGGGGACGGTGACGCGCGCCTCCCCGCTCGGCCCGCTCTGGTATCCGCTTGCCCTGGCGACCAGCCAGTAGGTGTAGGCGTACGAGGCTGCCACCGTCGAATCGTCGAACGCCTTTTCCTCGGGGCCCAACGCAAAGGAGATGGTGCCATCAAGCGAGCTCCGGTACAGGGTGAGGCTCTCGATCGGGCCCACCAAACTGTAGTTCACCCCGACCCAGGTCAGCTTCACCGTCCCATCGTCCACCGTTGCCTGTAGTCCATGAGGGACGCCCACTGGCGATGCCAGGGGCAGCATGTCGAACGCGATTCCGTTGGCGGCGATGGCATAAGGAGAGTCCACGATCCCATCACGGTCCACATCCGGGTCGGTCCAGTCGCTCCAATAGTTGCCCAGGGTCGAGTTCCACTCGCTCAAGCGGTCATCGAACGCCTGCGCGTGCTTCGCGTCATAGGTCGACCCGCAGCCATTGTTATCGATCATCATGTTGCGCTCGATCCGGTTCTCGACGGAGTACTCGAGCCTCATCCCGAATGACTGGCTGCCGCAGATTACATTGTCACTGATGGTGTTCTCGGAGCTGAAGTAGAGGTACAGGCCGCTCCCGGAGGAATCGTTGATCGTGTTGTTTCTGAAAGCGCTCGACGTGGCCCCGCCCAGCATTACCCCGCCCCCGCGCTCGATCCGGTTCCGCTCAAGGAGGTTGCCCTGGCCGCTAACCCGGATCCCCGTTTCGCAATCGAGGACGGTGTTCTCCGCCAGGGTGTTGCTATCGGAGGCGATGATGTCCAAGCCCATCATGCAATCGCTAACCTGGTTAGATTCCAGCTCGCAATCGTGGGACAAATAAAACTGCGCTCCCGCCAGGGAATCGTTCGCGAACGTGCAGTCCCGTACCGAGATGAATGAGGACCACATCACCAGCAGCCCGTTGGCCTGGTGGGAGAGGTCCAAGCCACGGACGTCGAGGTGCTGCACCTCCGCTAGGATGACCTGCCCCGCGTCCAGCGGGACCGAACTTCCTCCCATGTCCACGCTCTTGTAATAATAGATGGGCTTGCCGTTGACGGTGTTGTTCGGGGTTATGGTCTGCGTTGTCAACGTCACCTTCGTGTAAGAGAATGTCAGCGAGCACCCAATCATGGTGTTGCCATAGATCTTGTTGTCAGAGGACGTCTCGTCCGGCTCGTCGGTGCCGCGGATGCATATGCCCGCCATGCAATCCACGACCTGGTTGCCGATCAGCATATTGCCGTCCGACTTATCTATCAGGATGCCATCCATGGAGCAGTTGGCTATCCTGTTCTCCGATATCACGTTCTGGTCCGAGCCCAGGTTCAGGTCTCCCCCGATACCGAGCCCGATCCCGGCCCCCTCGATCGAGTTGTGCTCGATGTGATTGCCGCTCCC
>Ga0209254_10000052_pt1 | contig 67393 bp, 59 predicted proteins | sample FrelakmetDIP11DI_FD_187148 | JGI IMG/M metagenome (GOLD analysis project Ga0209254, IMG submission 187148) | Freshwater lake sediment microbial communities from the University of Notre Dame, USA, for methane emissions studies - DIP11 DI (SPAdes)... | ecosystem: Environmental > Aquatic >...
CAACACATCCCGCCGCCGGTACGCGGTTCGCGCTCGGCCACGCCCTGCAGCAGGTCCGCGTGCGCGCGGTAGCGGAGGATGCCCCGCGTGCGCGCGGCCTCGGCGCGCTCGCATACACGGTCGCCGGCACCGTGCATGTGCCGCCCGGCCTCGACCGGCCGCGCACCGCCGCCGGCCGCGAGGTGCTCGCGCACGAGTTCGTCCACGCCCAGCAGTGGCGCAACGCCGCTGCCACGGGGTCGAAGCCCTGGCCGGCGCGGATGCTGGAGGCGGAAGCGCACGCCCTCGCGCCGCGCATGGCACGCGGCGAAGCAGTGACGGTACGCGGCGTTCATCGCGATCCGGCACCGCTCCTCCACCCGATCTTCATCTCGACCCACGGCCGCCAGGGCTACCTCAACCTCGCACGGCAGTTCTATGTGCGCTGGGGCTACGGCACGCCGGTGAGCATCGGCTCCATCGAGGAGATGGTCGAGCACCTCGCCGGAGACCGCGGGCGGCTCGACCGCGTCACCCTCGTCTCCCACGCCGTGCCGAGCAACATCAACGTCGCCTTCCTGCGCGGCGGGCCCGGATTCGTGCTGGAAAGCGACTGGGCCGTCGACACGCTGGAGGAACTGCCGCAGCTTGCGCAGCACGTGACCGACGACGCGTTCCGCGACGAGGTCCTCGGCGCGCTGCGGCGCGACGGTCCGGCGCAGCGCATGCTCGCCGCGATCGGCCTGGGCCGCGCGAACGACGACCCGATCGCCGTCGAGTACGTCTGGTGGCTGCTCGATGCCTGGTACGTGGGCAGCCAGCGCGCGCGTGGACGCAGCGCGCGGCGCCAGCGGGATGCCGTCGCGGCCGCCGCCGACGCGCACGCGCAGGTCTACCGCGCCGCGATGGCGGTCGCCATGGGCGCCGCGGGCGGCGCCGGCGGTTTCACCTTCCCCGGTTTCGAGACCCAGTTCGCGCGCGTGATGCAGTCGTACGTTCCCGGCGGAATCGGCATGGGTACGGCGCGGCGGCTGGTGAATGCCGCGGGCAACCGCCAGGTGGATCGCATCCTTGGGGCCGCGGCAAGCGGCACGCCGACGTTCTTCGACCGCCTCGAAACCGTCCGGCAGCGGCTCACGCCCGCAACGTGCGTCGAGGTCCAGGGTTGCCGCGTTGGACGCCAGCCGAGCTACCTGTCGGCGATGAGCGGGTTCTTCGGCGGGGCCCTCGTGACCGCGCCCGACTGGTTCCAGATCTTCGGCCACGTCGGCTTCCGGCAGGAGCCCGCCGACGACGACCGCACCATGCGGCGGCTGTGGCGCGATCGCCTGGTGCGGCGCGCGCTCGCGCACTGGGCGCCCATCCTGACCGGCAACCCGCTGCCCGATGAGCCGGGCTGGGAGGATCTGGCCGCCTTCCTGCGCGCGGGCCATCCGCTGATCTTGGGACGACGCCTGCTGCTCACGCGCCCGATGAGCGAGCAGGCACTCATCGAGTTCCTCGCGCGGCAGCGCTACCGCATCACGGCGGAAGACGAGTTGCGCGAGGAATTCCTCGAGGGCCGCACCCTGCGGCAGGCCACCACGTTCGCGATCGTGGACTGGCTGCAGGAGAACCGGAACGGCAGCGGCGGCATCGCGTTCCGCCCCGACCCGGAGTACGCCAACCACATCAGGCGCAGTCGCTGAGCACCGCGTGCGAGCCCTCCCATGACCGGCCTTTCCTCCTCCCCCCGCCTCGTCAAGGGCGGACTCGTGCTCGTCGATTCGGTGTCGGGCGCGGTGCGGCGCGTCGTGTCGCTGCAGTACAACCCCGACTCGCTGTCGCGCTCGCTGCAGATCCAGGGCACCGGCGGCGACGGCGACCGTTCGGAGGCGCTGCGGCTCAAGGGTCCGCCGGTGGAGACCATCAAGCTGGAGGCGGAGATCGATGCGACCGATCAGCTCGAGTTCCCCGACCGCAACCGCGCGACGGTCGAGACCGGGCTGCATCCGCAGCTCGCCGCGCTGGAGACCATCGTCTATCCGTCGTCGGCCTCGCTGATCGAGAACGACGGCCTCGCGGCCGCGGGGGCCATCGAGATCGTCCCGATGCAGAGCCTGCTCACGCTGTTCGTGTGGAGCGCGAACCGCATCCTGCCGGTGCGCATCACGGAGCTCAGCGTCACCGAGGAGGCATTCGATCCGGCGCTGAATCCCATCCGCGCCAAGGTGAGCCTCGGCATGCGCGTGCTCTCGGTGGACGACCTCGGCTTCGACCATCGCGGCGGCAGCCTGTTCATGGCCTATCTGCGCGCCAAGGAACGCCTCGCCTCGCGCACGTCACCCGCCTCCTTGTCCAACCTCGGTCTCGGGAGCCTGCCGTGAACGACGCGCTGAAGCAGCTCGAAGCCATGCTGTCGCAGACGGCGGTCGCGACGCCGCGCTTTCCACCCAACAGCCGCTATGCGCAGACGCCGGCGAAGACCCTCGTCGCGGCAGACGGCCGGATGGTGGCGTACCTGCAGCGCCGCTTCGTGCCGGCGCCTGAGCGCTTCGCGCTGCTGCGCGAGCATGCCGTGGAACAGGGCGACCGCCTCGACACGCTCGCCGCAGCGCAGCTCGGCGACCCGCTGCTGTTCTGGCGCCTCTGCGATGCCAACAACGCGATCCGTCCCGAGGCGCTGATCGAGACGCCCGGCACGCGGCTGCGCATCACGCTGCCCGAGGGCGTACCGGGAGCCGGCGATGGCTGACGCGGTCCGCCTCACGCTGCTCATCGGTCCCGGCGTGCCGGTGCCCGCGCCCGCCACGGTCACCGACGCGCTGGAGTCCGTGCAGGTGACCAGCGGCACCGATCGCGCGGGCTTCCAGCTCGTGTTCAACGCGGGGCCGCACGCGCCGCTACTTGCCGCGATGCTGCCGGCCGGCTACCTGGATCCGATCGTCACGCGCGTGATCCTCATCGCGACGGTGCGCGGCATTCCACACGTGCTGATGGACGGCGTGGTGACGCGGCAGGAGGTCTCGCCCTCGAACGAGCCGGGCAAGTCGACGGTCACCGTGACCGGCGAGGACCTCTCGGTGCTCATGGATCTCGTCGAGATGCCGTTCATGCGCTACCCCGCCATGCCCGAGGTCGCGCAGCTGTACGCGATCCTCGGCAAGTACGGCGTGTTCGGCATCGTGCCGGTGGTCCTGCCGCCGGTGATCCCCGCGTTGCGCACGCCGGTGGAAGGCATGGACACCCACACCGGCACCGACCTTGCATACATCAAGCAGCACGCCTCCAACTGCGGGTACGTGTTCTACGTCGAGCCGGGCCCGGCGCCCGGCTCGAGCATTGCGTACTTCGGTCCGGACATCCGCATCCCGGTGCCGCAGCCGGCGCTGTCGGTGAACATGGACGCGCACACCAACGTCGAGTCGCTCTCCTTCAGCCTCGACGGCACGGCGAAGAAGATCGTGGTGTTCACCATCTTCGACCCGGTGACGCAGAAGGTGCCGGTCCCCATCCCGGTGCCCAACATCAGCATCTTGAAGCCGCCGCTGGGCGCGCGGCCGACGCCGCCGGCGAAGGTGGAATTCGCCAGCGGCGTGAGCCGCCTGTCGCCGGCCGAAGGCGCGAAGCGCGCGCTCGGGATGCTGTTCTCGTCCGCCAACGCGATCTCCGGCTCCGGCTCGCTCGACGTGATGCGCTACGGCCAGCCGCTGCGGTCGCGGATGCTGGTCGGCGTGCGCGGCGCGAGCCTCGCCTACGACGGCATGTACTACGTGGACAGCGTGACCCACAGCATCAAGCGCGGCGAGTACAAGCAGAGCTTCACCCTGTCGCGTGACGGCCTGATCTCGCAGACGCCGGTGGTGTTGCCATGAACGACCGACTGCCCGCCCAGCGCCATCTCGGCAAGTACCGCGGCACGGTGATGAACAACGTGGATCCGCTCATGCGCGGGCGGCTGCTGGTGACCGTGCCCGACGTGCTCGGCCCGACGCCATCGTCGTGGGCCGAGGCGTGCGTCCCGCTGGCCGGTCCCACCGGCCCGCCCATGGGCAGTTACTTCGTGCCGCCGATCGGTGCGGGCGTATGGGTGGAGTTCGAGCAGGGCGACCCGAGCTATCCCATCTGGGTGGGCTGCCGCTGGGGCGCGGCCTCGGACGTGCCGCCGCTCGCGCATGCCGGCCTGCCGATCTCGCCCAACATCGTGCTGCAGACCGCGGGACAGAACACGCTGGTGATCAGCGACCTGCCCGGGCCCACCGGCGGAATCATGCTGAAGAGCGCCACCGGCGCGACGCTGATCGTGAACGACACCGGCATCTACATCCAGAACGGCAAGGGGGCCTCGATCGTCATGACCGGACCGACGGTGAACGTGAACATGGGCGCGCTGACGGTGGTGTGAGACGACGATGCCCGGACCCGTCCTCCACCTCGGCGCCACCGTGCTCTGCGCGCACGGCGGCCAGGCCACGCCCACTGCGCCCAATCCGCGCGTCATGGTGAGCGGCCAGCCGGTGACCACCCTCGCGGCGCCCTATGCGATCGCCGGTTGCGCGTTCGTCCCGCCCGGCGGCAACGGCCCGTGCGTCACCGGGCAGTGGATCGTCGGCGCGACGCGCGTGTTCGCCACCGGGCAGCCGCTGGTGCTGATGAGCGGCATGTCCGTCTGCACTCCTACCGGTACGCCGATGATGCCGGTGGTCGCACAGACGCGCGTGATCGCGACCTGACGGGGAAGACATGAACGTCGACTATCCCTACCGCTTCGATGCCCGCGGCCGCACCGCCGAGGCGGGCGATGCGGACCACATCCGCGACCTCATCGAGCAGGTGCTGTTCACCCTGCCCGGCGAGCGCGTCAACCGCCCGACCTTCGGCAGCGGGGTCATGCAGCTCATGTTCGCGCCGCTGTCGGACGAACTCGCCGCGACCGCGCAGTTCCTGGTGCAGGGCGCGCTGGAGCAGTGGCTCGGCGACGTGCTGTCGGTGGAGCAGGTGCGCGTGTCGCGCGACGACTCCGCGCTGCGCGTGCTGGTGCAGTACGTGATCCAGCGCACCGGCGAGCGACGCACCGACACCTTCGAGCGCACGGCGGGGGCGGCATGAGGTACCTCTGCTGCGACCGCTTCCGCCGCAATGCCGTGGACCGGCACGCGACGCTGAACGGCATCGACTGGATCGAGGTCGGCGACCTCGTCCGCGCCGAGCTCGATGCCGCCGAGCAGGCCGAGCACGATGCGCTGCCGCCGTCGCAGCGCGGCCCGCTGCTGTGGCAGCGCCGGCTGACGGTGCACTTCATCAACCCGCTCACGGCGCAGCACAGCGCCGGGCTGGGCGCGGGCAACGTGCGCATCACGGGCGGCGAGCGAGTACGCAATCCGGCCCCGACGGTCATCGCGGTGGGCGCGGACGAGGTGGTGGTGCGTACGGCGGACTCGGGCGACTTCTCGCGCTACGTGCTGTCCATCGTGCGTTCGGCGATCGACCCGCGCCCGCCGGCCGGCTTCGACCCGATCCTCTCCACAATCGAGTTCTCGTTCAAGGTGGACTGCCCGTCGGAGTTCGACTGCCGCCCGGCGGCGGTGTGTCCCCCGGTGCCGGACGAGGCGCCGGAGATCGACTATCTCGCCAAGGACTACGAGAGCTTCCGCCGCCTGATCCTCGACCGGCTCACGCAGCAGGTGCCCGGCTGGCGCACCCGCAACGCTGCGGACGTCGGCGTCACGCTGGTGGAACTGCTCGCCTACACGGGCGACCACCTGAGCTACCAGCAGGATGCGGTCGGCACCGAGGCGTATCTCGAGACCGCGCGCCGGCGCGTGTCGGTGCGCCGCCACGCGCTGCTGGTCGACTACTTCATGCACGACGGCTGCAACGCGCGCACCTGGGCGCAGCTCATGGTGAACGCCGATGCCGTCATCGCGCCCGACGCGGTGCGCTTCTGCACCCGCGTCGCGGAGCTGCCGGACCGACGCCTCGTCCCCGGCTCGCGTGCCGAGGAGCAGGCGGTCGACGCCGGCGCGCTGTTCTTCGAGCCGGTGGTGCCGCTGCTCGACCCTGAGGCGCCGGCCGCGCCGATCGCGCTGTTCCGCGATCACGAGCGGTTCTTTTTCCACACCTGGGGCGACGAGCGCTGCTGCCTGCCGCGCGGCGCCACCGCCGCCGTGCTGCGCGGACACTGGCCGACGCTCGCCGCCGGCATGGTCCTCGTCCTGGAAGAGCGCGTGGGGCCGCTCACCGGTCTGGCCGCCGACGCCGACCCGCAGCATCGCCACGCCGTGAGGCTGACCGCCGTGGTGCACGCCGAGGACGGCCAACCGCTCGCCGATCCGCTGGACGGCGCGCAGATCACGCGCATCGCGTGGGACGCCGCGGACGCGCTCCCGTTTCCGCTGTGCATCTCGTCGGTGGCCGAGGAAGGCGGCGCGGCGATTCCCGACGTGAGCATCGCGCACGGCAACATCGTGCTGGTGGATCACGGCCGCCGCGTCACCGAGAACGCGACCCACGACCAGGCCGCGTGGCGCGTGCCCGCCCCGCGGCTGCATCTTGCGCACGACGCGGACCTCGGCGGCTGCGATCGCCCGCTGCCGCCGCCGGTGCCGCCGCGCTTCCGTCCGCGCCTCGAGCACGCCCCGCTCACGCGCACCGGTACGGTCGTGCGCACCGTCGCGTCGGCCGCCGGCCTCGTGCGCGAGCGCGTGCGCTTCGATCCCGACGCACCCGCCTCCGCCGCGTTCGCGTATGCGGTCGCCGCCGCCCGCGCCGCGCTGCGCCTCGAGGGCCGCGTGGACGGAATTCCCTCGGACTGGTTCCCGGTGCGCGACCTGCTCGACTCGGACGAATCCGAGCCCGCGTTCGTGGCCGAGTCCGAGCACGACGGCGCCACCGAACTGCGGTTCGGCGACGGCGAGCACGGACGCCGCCCCGCGACCGGCACCACGTTCGCCGCCGCCTATCGCACCGGCAACGGCGCCGCGGGCAACATCGGAGCCGATGCGCTGTGGCACGTCGTGACCAACGACGGGCGCATCGACGGCGTGCGCAATCCGCTGCCTGCCGCAGGCGGGCGCGATCCCGAGTCGGCGGCCGACGTGCGCCGGCGCGCGCCGCAGGCCTTCCGCACCCAGGACCGCGCCGTCACGCCCGCGGACTACGAGGCCGTCGTGCTGCGCATGCCCGGCGTGCAGCGGGCCGCCGCGACCCTGCGCGACACGGGCACGTGGAAGACGGTGTTCCTGACCGTGGACCGCGTCGGCGGACTGCCGATCGACCCGTCATTCGAGGCGGAGGTCGTGCGCCATGTCGACCGCTACCGCATGGCCGGCTACGACATCGAGGTGGACGGGCCGCGCTACGTCTCGCTCGAGATCGAGCTCTTCGTCTGCGTCGCACCGGAGCACTTCCGCGCGGATGTCAAGGCGCGGCTGCTGGAGGTGCTGTCGAACCGGACCCTCGCCGACGGCCGCCAGGGACTCTTCCATCCCGACCGCTTCAGCTTCGGCCAGACCCTCTACCTGTCGCCGATCCTCGCCGCGGCGCGCGACGTCGCAGGGGTCGCCTCGGTGAGCGTCGTGAAGTTCCAGCGCCAGGGCGTCGACACGATGCGCTACGTCAACGATGGGCGCATGCCGCTCGATCGCCTGGAGATCGCGCGGCTCGACAACGATCCCAACTTCCCGGAGCGCGGCGTGCTGCGCCTGCGGCCGGGCGGAGGCAAGTAGATGAGCGACGCGCTGCTCGATTCCGCCGGCTGCGGCTGCTGCGCCGGCACCGACGTCGAGACGCCGGCGGCGATCCACAACCCGCCTGGGCTCGCGGCGGTCGCCTACCGCGTCGGGACGTGGTCGACCTTCCGCGAGTCCGTGCTCGCGCGGCTCGCCAGCGCCGACCATCCCGCCCTCGCCGGCCTGAGGAGCCGCGACGGCGACGACTTCACCATCGCGCTCGCCGACGGCTTCGCGGTGATGGCCGATGTGCTGACGTTCTACCAGGAGCGCATCGCCAACGAGGCCTATCTGCGCACCGCGACCGAGCGCCGCAGCGTGCTGGAGCTCGCGCGGCTGATCGGCTACTCGCTCGCGCCCGGCGTGGCTGCCGAGACCTGGCTGGCGTTCACGCTCGAGGAGGCGCGCGGCGCGCCGGAGCAGAAGGCCGTGCCGGTCAGCATTGCCGCCGGCACGCGCGTGCAGAGCGTGCCGGGACCGGACGAGCTGCCGCAGACCTTCGAGGTCCTCGCACCGATCGAGGCGCGGGTGGAGCACAACGCGCTGCGGGTGCAGACCCAGGCGCCGCAGCCCATCGTGCGCGGCATGACCGAGCTCTACCTCGCCGGCACCGGCCTGCAACTCGCCGCCGGCGACATCGTGCTCATCGTCGGCCACGACCGCCGCACGTATCCGGGGAGCGAACGGTGGGACGTGCGCGTGGTGAAGACCGTCGCCCCCGACGACCGCCGCGGCTGGACGCGCATCGCGTGGACCGAGCCGCTCGGCCACTTGAATCCGACCGTCGATCCCGCCGATCCGCCCGCCGAAGCGTTCGTGTTCCGCGCGCGGGCCGCGCTGTTCGGGCACAACGCGCCCGATCCCTCGCTGCTGTCCTCCAACGGGACGGACCTGGCCGGCGTCGCCACGACGACGTCGCCCCGCTCATGGACTGGTTTCGCCGGCGATGGACAGGTCATCGACCTCGACCAGGCGTACCCGAAGATCGTCGCGGGCAGCTGGATCGCGCTGGTCAGCGACGCGATTCGCCACCTCCCCTCCTCGCTGCCCGGCTATGTCGAGCTCTACAACGTGGCACAGATCGCGTTCCCGTCGCGCAGCGCGTTCGGGCTGTCGGGCAAGGTCAGCCGGATCACGCCCGACACCACGGAGCACCTCGACTGGTACGGGCTGCGCGACACGCTGGTGCTGGCGCAGAGCGACCCGCTCCCGCTCCATACGCGCCCGGTCCGCGATCCCCTCTACGGCGATGTGGTTGCGCTGGCGACGCTCGCCCCCGCGCTGGCGGCGGGGCAGGCGATCGCCATCGCCGGCAAGCGGCAGCACGTTCGCGTGATGGACGACGCTGGCGCCCTGACGTTCGCTCGCGACGCGGGCGGCAGCGTCCCGGCGGCCCCGGCCGACCGCTTCGCGATGCTCGCGGGCCCGACGCGCACGCTGCCCGACGGCTCGGCACAACTGGTAGAGCCGGATGAACTGATGACGCTGATCGAGGCTCGCAACGCCACGCCGCTCACGTGGCGCTTCGCCGACCGCGACGGCGCCGCCGGCACGCTGGTCGCGGCGCCGCGCGCCCTGCGCTTCGACGCGTCGCGCGATACGGATCCGACGGTATCCGAGATCGCGTTCGTCGCCGATGCCGCGGACGGCGTCACCCACGACCGCGACCGCACGCGCCTGCGGCTCGCGGCGGCGCTGCGCCACGCCTACGAGCGCGAGACGGTCGTGGTGAACGGCAACGTCGCGCCCGCAGGACACGGCGAGTCGGTCGCGGAGATCCTCGGCAGCGGCGACGCGGCGGCGCGCAACCAGTCCTTCCTGCTCAAGCAGTCGCCCATGACGTGGACCATCGCGAGCACGCCGGCGGGCCGCGCCTCGACCCTCGAGATCCAGGCCGGCGACACGCTCTGGCGCGAGGTGCCGACGCTGTACGACGCCGGCGCGCGTGACCGGGTGTTCACGACACAGACCCAGGACGACGGCAAGACGCTGGTGCGCTTCGGCGACGGCGTCGAGGGCGCGCGCCTGCCGAGCGGCCAGCAGAACCTGCGGGCGCGCTATCGCAAGGGCATCGGCGCCGCCGGCAACGTGGGCGCCGGCCGCCTCACGACGCTGCTGACGCGGCCGCTCGGCGTGGTGGGCGCGACGAATCCCGAAGCGGCTTCGGGCGGCGAGGACGCGGAACCGCTCGACGCCGCGCGCGCGAACGCCCCGCTGACGGTGCTGACGCTGGACCGCGCGGTATCTCTGACCGACTACGCGGACTACTCGCGTGCGTTCGCCGGCGTGGCCAAGGCGCACGCGGCGTGGGTCGCGCACGGCGCGGCGCGCGGCGTGCACGTGACCGTCGCCGGTCCGCGCGGTGCCGCGGTGGAAGCCGTGACACGCAACCGCCTGCTCGAATCGCTGCGGAGCTATGGCGACCCGCTGGTGCCGCTCAACGTGCAGAACTACCGCGCGGCGACCTTCCGTCTCTCGGCCACGGTGCGCGTGGCTGCCAACCGCGTGGTCGATGACGCGCTGGAGGCGGTGCGCGCAGCGCTGCTCGCCGCGTTCGCGTTCGATGCGCGCGACTTCGGCCAGACGGTGTCGATGGACGAAGTCATGCGCGTGTGCCACGGCGTGCCTGGCGTGGAGGCCGTTGATCTCGTGGTCCTGCGGCGCAGCGACCAGTCCGCCGCGCCGGCGGTGCGGGCGCGGCTGTTCGCGGCCATGCCGCTCCTCGCCGGAGCGACGGTGTCGGCCGCCGAGATCCTCGTGCTCGACGCCGCGACTCTCGACATCGGGGTGATGCCATGAGCTTTGACACCCAGCGGCTGCTGGAGCTGCTGCCCGCCGTCCACCGGCTGCGCGACGCGGCCATCGCCGGACAGCTGCCGAATCCCGACCCGGAAGGACGCGGCCCGCTGGCCGCGCTGCTCTCCGTGCTGGCGGAGCAGATCGCCGCGCTGGAGGAGAACCTCGACCAGCTCTACGACGACGCGTTCGTCGAGACCGCGGCGCCGTGGGCGGTGCCCTACATCGGCGACCTCATCGGCTACCGCACCCTGCACGGGCGCGCCCCGGGCGCGGGCAGCCGGCGTGCCGAGGTGGCGCACACCATCGCGTTCCGCCGCCGCAAGGGCACGGCGTCGATGCTGGAGCAGCTCGCGCGCGACGTCACCGGCTGGAACGCACGCGCCGTCGAGTTCTTCGAGCTGCTCGCCACCACCCAGTACATGAACCACGTTCGCGCCGGCAACCTGGTGGCGCCCGACCTGCGCAATGGCGACGCGCTGGAAAGCGTGGGCAGCGCGTTCGATCCGGTGCCGCGGACGCTCGACGTGCGCCGCATCGGGTCGCGGCGCGGCCGCTACAACGTGCCCAACATCGGGCTGTTCCTGTGGCGGCTGGACGCCTGCCGCCTGGAGCGCTCGCCGGCGGTGGTCGACCCCGCCGACGCGGCGGGCCGGCGCCTGCGCGTCCATCCGCTCGGCATCGATGCGCCGCTCGCCACGCGCCCGGAGCGCGAGGACGAGATCGCGCATCTCGCCGAGCCGATCAACGTGCCCGCGCCCATCTCGCGCCGCATGCTGCATCGGCACACGGCGCGCTACTACGGACCGGGGCGCAGCATCGAGGTGCGGCTGGACGGGGTGGCGGTGCCCGCAGCGGACGTCGTCGCCTGCAATCTCTCGGACGACGGCGCCGGCTGGGCCCACGACGCGCCGGCCGGGCGCGTCGCGATCGATCCGGTGCTCGGGCGGATCGCCATCGCCGCGGATCTGCCTGCGCCGGTGCGGGTCGAGGTGACGCACCACTACCAGGCCGCCGGTGCGCTGGGAGGCGGCGAGTATCCGCGCCTGGCGACGTTCGCGTCGCCGCTGGGCGCATTCGTCCGCGTGCCGCAGGACCACGCCACCGTGCAGGCGGCCCTCGATGCGCTCGGCGGCGCGGGCATCGTGGAGATCCGCGACAACGGCCGCTATCGCGAAGCGATCAGCGTGGACGTCGCCGCGCAGCGCGGCATCGAGCTGCGCGCCGCCGACGGCCGACGCCCGACGCTCGAGCTCACTGCCCCGATGACGGTGCGCGGCGGCGCGGGCAGCGCGTTCACGCTCAACGGCATCGTCGTCGCCGGCGACGTGATCGAGGCGCCTGCCGCCAACAACGGCTTGCGCCGCATGACGCTGGCCCACGCGACGCTCGTGCCGGGGCGGACGCTGGCCACGGACGGCACGCCGGCGCAGCCCGGTGCACCGAGTCTGACGATCGCCGCGCAGGATCTCGAACTCGAAATCGTCCGCTGCATCGTCGGCGGCGTACGCGTCGTCCCGCAGTCGCAGGTGGCCTGCACCGACGCCATCGTCGACGTGCACGACATCGGCGCGCGCGCCTTCGCGGCGCCCGGCGCGGGGCTCGCGCCGGGTGCGTCGCTCGCCCTCGAGGCGTGCACCGTGATCGGCGAGACGCACGCCGTGCGGCTCGATGCGTCCAACACGATCCTGCTTGGGCGTGCCGATATCCTGAGGCGCCAGGAGGGGTGCGTGCGATTCAGCTACGTCGCGCCCGGCTCCGTCGTGCCGCGTCGGCATCGCTGCCAGCCAGGGGAAGGGGCCGAGGCGGCGAACGTCCCGAGCTTCACCAGCCTGCGCTATGGCGTGCCCGGCTTCACGCAACTCGGCAGCCGCGTCCCGCGGGCCATTGCGCGCGGCGCGGAGGACGAAGCGGAAATGGGGGCGTGGCACTTCCTCTACGCCGCGCAGCGCGTGTCGGACCTCGCCACGCGCCTGGACGAGTACCTGCGCGTGGGGCTGGAGGCCGGAATCTTCAATGAAACCTGAGAACGAGAGGGACGCAGCATGAGCGGCGACTACAGCAAGTGGTCCTTCGATCCGCGCCGCGACTACGCCGCGGTGCTGATGCAGCAGGGACGCGTCCACACCGACGCCGACTGGAACGAGTGGGCGGCGACGCTGGCGCGGCGGCTTCAGGCGGGAACGCTGGACACGATCGGCGCGGCCGCGGTGCCGCGGACCACGCCCGGCGGCTTCCGCATCGAGGCCGGCGGCGGCACGTTCACCATCGGCCGCGGCCGCATGTACGTCGACGGGTTGCTGGCGGAAAACCACGGCGGCGCGCCGCTCGCCTGGGACCGGCGCCTCGCGGAGGAGGACGGCACCGCCGCCGTGCCCTATGCCAGCCAGCCTTGGTATCCCAGCCCGCCGGCCCTGCCGCAGGGCGGGCCGCACCTCGCCTATCTCAAGGTCTGGCAGCGGGAGGTCACGCATGTCGAGGCGCCGGCGCTGGTGGAGAAGGCGCTGGGCGTCGACACCACCACGCGCCTGCAGACGGTCTGGCAGGTCCGCGTGCTCGCCAATCCCGGCGCAAACGTGGACTGCGCGACGCCGCTGGAGGACATCGCCGCCTTCACTGCAGCCGAGCCCGCCGCGCATGGCCGGCTGACCACCGGGACGGCCGATGTCGCGGGCGAACCCGATCCGTGTCTCGTCCCGCCCACGGGCGGCTACAAGGGACTGGAAAACCAGCTGTACCGCGTGGAGATCCACCGTACCGGCGATCTCGCCGGCGCCGATCGCGCCACCTTCAAGTGGTCGCGGGACAACGCCTCCGTCGCCTCGCGCATCACCGCGATTCCCGCGGCGGACCGCATCGTGGTGGAAAGCGTCGGCCGCGACGGGCTGCTGCGCTTCTCCGACGGCGACTGGATCGAGATCACCGACGACGCGCGCGAACTCAACGGCCAGCCCGGCGTGATGCGCCGCATCCGCGCCGGCGGCGGCGTGGACGACGCGACACGGACCATCCTGCTCGGTACGCCGCTCACTGCTGCAGAGCTGGCGACGTTCCCGCGCAATGCGCAGGGCGAGGTGAACGCCGCGCGCAACACTCGCGTGCGGCGGTGGGACCAGCGCGGCCGCGTGACCGACGCCAACGGCAACCTGCTGGTCGATCTGGACGCGCCGGGCGCCGACGGAACGATCCCCGTGCAGACCGGCGCGGTGCAGATCGTGCTCGAGCACGGCGTGGTGGCGACCTTCGATCTCGCGCAGGCGGGCGGGCTGCTGCGCAGCGGCGACTACTGGGTGTTCGCGGCGCGTACCGCGGATGCATCGGTCGAGATCCTCGATCGCGCGCCGCCGCGCGGCATCCATGCGCACTACGCCAAGCTCGCGCTGGTCACCTTTCCCGACACCGAGACCGACTGCCGCGTGCTGTGGCCGCCGGAAACCGGCGGCCACGGCTGCGACTGCACGGTCTGTGTCAGCCCGGAGTCGCACGCCAGCGGCACCCTCACCGTGCAGGCGGCGGTCGACCGGGTGCGCGCAAGCGGCGGGACCGTGTGCCTCTCCGCGGGCAATTACCCGCTGCGCGAGCCGCTGCGCGTGGCCGACGCGCGGTCGGTGCGCATCCGCGGGCAGGGGCTAGCCACCGTCCTGCTCGCGGCGGCGGGGGGCACTGCGATGGCGATCAGCGATTCGAACCAGGTGCAGGTCGAGAACCTGGGCATCGCGTCCGCGGCGCTGCAGGCCGCACCCGCAGCGGTAACCATCCGGCGCTCGGTCGGCGTCACGCTGCACAACGTCGGCATCCTCTGTGTCGCCGTGGGCGATACGCGCAGCGTGGCCGTCTCGCTCGACAACGTGCTGATCGGCACGGCCATCGACCGCTGCGTGCTGTTCGCCAGCATCGGGGTCCAGGCGGGGATCGGCGAGGACTTCATGGCGTCCCTCGGACTCGTCGTGCGGGACACGGCGTTCTGGTGCACCCATCGCGGCGTGTCGCTGGCGCGTGCCGCGCTGCACTTCGCCGAAACGCGCGTCGACGGCAACCTCTTCGTGGGCTGCCGCGACGCCGCCATCTCGGTGGTGGGCGGCGCCGCACCGAGCGCCGCGGTCAACGTGTGCGGCAACCTCTGTGTCGTCCAGGGCGACGGCATCGTGTGCGGCATCGATGCGGCGCGCATCGCGGACAACGACGTGCGCGCGGGCGACGAGCCCCGGCCCGACGGCGACGGCATCGTGCTGGCGCCGGGGCTCGACGCGGCCGGCATCGACCACTGCCAGATCCTCGCCAACCGCGTGCGCGGCGTGCGCGGGACGGCGATCGCGATCCGCACGCGCGTGGTGTCCGGAATGATCAAGCACAACGTGATCGCGGAGACCGGCGGCGGCATCGTCGTCGAGGATGACGGCGAAGCCGAAGCGCTGGTGGTGGAGAACAACCAGCTCCTCGACGTGGCCGGCACCGCGAACGCCGAGGGCGCCCACCTCGCCGCGCTGCAGCTCGCGGCGGTGCGCAACCTCGACGTCGTGGGCAATGCCATCGTGGGCTTCGCCCGCGCCGCGCGGCAGAGCGCCTCGCGGGCGGCGGTCCGGGTGGCCGGGATCGGCCGCGGCCGCATCGCCGGCAATCGCGTGCTGGGCATCGCGCCGGCGAACGGCTTCCTGGGCTTCTCGGCCGGCATCGACGTGATCGCACCGTTCGCAGTGCTCGACGTGGCCGGCAACGACGTGCGCCGCCGCGGCAGCGATGCCGACAAGCTCGTGAACGCGGGCTGGATCGCGCTCGCGATCCGTGCGCCTGCCGGCGATGCCGGCGCCGGCAGCTTCGTCGTCGTCGGTTCGCTTGCGGTCGGGCTGTTCGGCGAACGCGCGTTCCTCTTCAACGGCACACGCCTGCGCGCGCTCGACGCGCCGGCGCCCGGCGAGGCCGGCGTGCGCGGCAACACGCTGGAGAGCGAGGATTCCGACGAGCCGCCAGTACGCGTCGAGGGCGTGCGCGGCTTCACCTTCAGCGACAATCGCGTCCACGCGCTGCGCGGCCGGGGCGTCCCCTCGCAGGTGAGCTGCCGCCGTGCGGTGGTGTCGGGCAACGACCTGCGCGGGCTCGGCGATGCACCCGTCCTGGACGTGCGGCTGCTCGGCAAGGGCGAGGCAGCCGTGCTCGGCAACGTGCGCAGCGGCGAGATCCTGCTGAATGGCAACGCGCTGCCTGCACCCTGGGCGCCGCTCAATCCCTACAGTCCCGAGTAGCCGCAAGGAGGCAGCCATGCCGATCATCGTGTACAAGGGCGAGCGCAAGCTCTCCGATCTCGTCGGGCGCGTCTACGGGACCGACCTGAAGGCCGTGGATGCCAAACGAGCGGAGCAGGCGCTCCTCGCTGCGAACCCGCAGCTCGCGACGCTGCGGGACGTGAGGGAAGGCGCGATGCTCGCCGTGCCGCAGGTGCCCGGCGTCGCCGCCGCACGATCCGATGCGCCGGATGCGCAGCAGGCGGCGATCGCGACGGGCAAGGATGACCTCGATGCCTATCGTCGCCGGCTGGGGACCCGGCTGGACGAGGACCGGCAGACCATCGACGCCACCGCGGAGCTGCTGAAGTCCAAGGAGGCGAAGGCGCTCGCAAAGGCGGCGCCGGAGAGCGCGGCCTATTTCGAGCGTGCCACCGCGGCGCTGAAGGCGCGGCAGGCCGACGCCGATGCGCGTGCCGCGGCCATCAAGGCGCTCGCAAAGCTGCGCGCCGACTTCGACGAGCTGGCGAAGAAACTCGGGTAGCCCGCGTCAGGCCGGCTCGCCGAACTGCCGGCGAAGCTCGAACTTCTGCACCTTGCCCATGGCGTTGCGCGGCAGGGTTTCCATGAACACGATGCGCCGCGGGTGCTTGTAGCGCGCGATGCGGCCCTCGAACAGCGCGCGCACGTCGGCTTCGTCGATCGAACGCCCCTCGCGCGGCACCACCGCCGCCACCGCGACCTCCCCCCACTTGGGGTCGGGCGCGCCGAACACCGCGGCCTCGGCGATGTCCGGACAGTCGGCGAGAATGTTCTCCAGCTCCGCCGGATACACGTTTTCGCCGCCGGAAATGATCATGTCCTTGGACCGGCCGACCACCCACCAGTCGCCCTCCTCGTCGATGCGCGCGAGGTCGCCGGTGTGGAACCAGCCGTCGCGGAACGAAGGGTTGTCCGGGTCGCGCCAGTAGCCCTGCATCAGGTTGAGGCCGCGCACCCAGATCTCTCCGACTGTTCCGCGCGGCACGTCGTTGCCCTGCTCGTCGACCAGGCGCGCCTCGCAATGCAGCGCCGGCTTGCCGGTCGAACCCACCTTGCGCACCGCGTGCGCGGCGCGCAGCACGATCGAGATCGGGCCGGTCTCGGTGGTGCCGTAGACCTGCCCCACCGGGATGCCCCGCTCGTGGAACGGCCGGATCAGGCTCTCGGGAATGGTCGACGAGCCCGAGTTCAGCATGCGCAGCGAGGACAGGTCCGTGGACGCGAACGCCGGATGCTCGACGACCGCTTTCATGGTCGCGGGCACGAGCAGCGAGAGGGTCGGCCGCAGCCGGGCGACGTCCTGCAGCCAGAGCGAAGGGTCGAAGCGCGGATGGATGGTGAGCGTGCCGCCGACGACCAGCACCGGCAGCGACTGGATCGACAGCCCGCCGACGTGGAACATCGGCAGCGGGTTGAGCACGTGGTCGGCGTGCGTCAGGTCGTGGGTGTAGACGGAGTTGGCCGCGTTCCAGAGCAGCGCGCTCTGGGTGTGCACCGCGCCCTTCGGCTTGCCGGTCGTGCCGGACGTGTACACGATCAGCGCCGGGGAGGCGTCGTCGCCGCGCAGCTTGGGCGTGAAGCCGGCGCGCGGCGCACCCTCCCACTGGAACCAGTCGCCGGGCGCGTCGCGCAGGCCGACCATCTTCAACAGCGGCAGCGCGGCGGCGAGCTCGTGCGCAGGCTTGTAGAGATCGGGCTCGGCGACCAGCACCGCGGCCTCGGCGTGCTCCAGGATGCTGCGCAGCTCGGGCACCGCGAGGCGGAAGTTGAGCGGCACCAGCATCGCGCCGACGCGTGCCAGCGCGAACAGGATCGCGAGCATCTCCGGGTGGTTGTAGCCGAGCCAGGCGACGCGATCGCCCGGCTGCACGCCGATGGACGCGAGCCGCGCTGTGGCGTGGTCGACCCGGCCGCGCAGATGCGCCCAGGTCCAGGCCTCGTCGCGAAAGCGGATGGCGACCCGGTCCGGCTGGACGTCGCCCCACCGTTCGACGATTCTGGATAAGTTCACGTGAGAAGAGCCCTCACCAGGCTTCTCAATCGTCCATCTCCCCCGACTCGTACAGCGCCTCGCGCCCGATGCGGTCCATGCACAGCTCCGCGGTCCAGGGCAACATCAGCGAGCCGCAGCGGCTGTCGCGGTACATCCGTTCCAGCGGCAGCGACTTCAGCATCGACTGGCCGCCGCAGGTGCGGATCGCCAGGCGGCAGATGTCGTTGGCGTTCTCCATGATGGTGTAGTGCGCCGAGTAGAGGCGCAGGCGCTCGTCCTTGGATGGGTCCACCCTGGCCTCCGACGCCGCTCGCAGCCACAGCGCGCGGGTCTGCTCCAGCTTGATGCGCATCTCCGCCACGGCGATCTGCTTGGTCGGGTACATGCGCCGCTTGACCGGCGGCATGCCCGGCACCTCGCCGCGCAGGTACGACACGGTGAAATCGTACGCGCCCTGCGCGATGCCCATGTAGGTCGGCGACAGCGTGGAAAACATGTGCGGCCAGCGCGATGCCGCCTGGTAGTAGACGCCGCGCGGCATGAGCTGCGCCTCGTCGGTCACGAACACGTCCTTCATGATCAGCGTGCGCGACACCGTGCCGCGCATGCCCAGCGGATCCCAGTCGCCGGTGATGGAAAAGCCCGGCGCGTCCGCCGGCACGGCCATGTAGAGCGTGTCGCGCATGGACCGGTCGGGCTTGTCCTCGGTACAGAGCACGCCGTAGTAGTCGGCCGCGCCGGAGAGCGACGCGAAGATCTTCTTGCCGTTCAGGACCCAGCCGCCGTCGACCTTGGTCGCCAGGGTGCCGAACGGCGCCTTGCCGGCCGCGGCCGCCGAGCCTTCCGAGAACGGCTGCGCGTAGATCTTCCCGCCCTTGACGATGCGATCGAAGTGCACCGCCCGGTGCTTCTCGTGCTCGGCACGTTGATCGGCGGTCATGTCGAGGTCGTCGGACAACGGCCCGCTCCACAGCGTCGAGCAGACATGCATGTTCCAGGTGAGCGCGGTCGCGCCGCAGTGCCGGCCGATCTCGGCGGCCACCATGGCGTAGGTGACGAAGTCCGCGCCCATGCCGCCGTACTGCTTCGGCACGCAGATGCGAAGCAGGCCTGCCTCGCGCATGTCATCGTAGTTCTCGAAGGGAAACGTGGCCGTCCGGTCGTAGTGCTCGGCGCGCGGGGCGAACTTCTCGCGGCCAAGCCGCTCGGCGATCTCGAGCAGCTCGCGCTGCAGGTCGGTCAGGGCATGGCCCCGGCCGACGATGGGCGGCGGCACGTAGCCGGGCTTGGCGGCGGCGGCGGATACGGCGGAGAGCTGGGCGGACATGGAGGTGTCTCCTCAAGCGGGGAAGTGCTGGTGCAGAAAGGCGAGCACCGCAGCGTTGAACGCCTGCGGCTGCTCGAGATTGGCGAGATGCCCGGCGCGCGGCAGCACGACGTACCCGGCGCCGGGAATGCGCGCGGCCATCTTTTCCATTACTGCCGGCGGCGCGGCCGGGTCGACCTCTCCGGCGATGGCCAGCGTCGGCACGCGGATCGACGCCAGCGCGTAGCGGCGGTCGAAACCCATCAGCGCCTGCAGCGCAGCGCGGTAGGTGGCCGGCGGCACGCGGCTCATGATGGACGCGGCGAGCGCGGCGCCCTCGGGCGCGAAGCCCTCGCCGATCATCGACGGCACCAGCCGGTGCGCGACGTCGGCCATGGTCCTGCCTTCGTCCAGCGGCCCCAGCCGGTCGCGCAGGAACGCCTGCTGCCAGCTGCCGTCCGGCTTGCCGAACGCGGGACTGCCGGCCGACAGCACCAGGCCCGCGACGCGTTCGGGCGCGCGCGCGACCGTTTCCAGCGCCACCATCGCGCCCATGCTGTGGCCCAGCAGCACCGCTCGAGGCAGCTCGAGATGGTCGAGCAGTGCGGTGAGCGCCGCAGCGAGTCCGCCCATGTCGTAAGGCGCGACGGCGCGCGACTCGCCGTAGCCGGGCATGTCCCAGGCGATCGCGCGATAGCCGGCGCCGGCGAGCGGCTGCATCTGCGGCCGGAAGGCCTCCTTGCCGCCGCCAACGCCGTGGAGCATCACGACCGCGATGCGCCCGTTGCCGCCGGCGATGAATGCGGGCGCATCCACGTCAGGTGACCAGCCGTCCCTCGTCCACCACCACGGTCCCGTCGAGCGCGACGGTGCAGCGGCGCAGCGGCAGGTCGAAGTGTCCGAGCGTGTGGCGGCCCGCGACCTCGTTCGCCCCGGTCGAGTAGAGGAAGTTGCCGGCGAACGCGCGCAGCTCGGTGCCGTTGAAGTCGCGCTTGTCGTAGAAGGTCATCGCGTCCCAGCGCGCGCCGGGGTTGAGGCCCCAGCCGACGTGCGACACCGCGTACGCCTCGGCGTCGCCCCACGACGCGAAGTAGTCGCGCATGAGAGCCGCATCCACGCCGTCACCCTCGATCTCGCGCACGTAATCGTCGGCGACGCGCAGCACCACGCGGTCCTGCAGGTAGCGCTTGAAGGTGAGGTTCACGTCGCCGGGCGCCATCACCAGCGTGCCGTTGACCGACTTCGCCGCCGGGAAGGCGAGGCAGATGCCGCCGGGCCAGTGCGCGACCGTGCCCGGCTTCGCCGTGTAGCCCCACACGCCGCCGATGCGCGCGCCCTCCAGGGCGATGTCGAGCTCGGTGCCGGCAGGCGAGGCGACGGTCATGCGCTTGGCGCCCTTCAGCCGGCGCATGGCGTCGCGCACCGCACCCTCGAGTGCCGGATCGGGCAGGCAGCGTTCGAGGATTTCCGGATGCTCGTTGGAGACCATCAGCACGCGCGCGCCGCCCTTGAGAATCTCCGGCAGCTCCACTGCGTGCAGCAGCCCTTCGACGGTGAGGTCGACCACCATGACCGACTGGGCGAGCGCGCTTACCGCCGGGACGAGCCGCTGCAGCGCGTCGCTCGCGCCGGTCGACCGGACCGGCGCCGGAGCGGAAAGCCGCGGCGTGGGCACCACGACATGGAACGCCCTCGCGCCGAGCCGGTGCAACGCCAGCTCGGCGAGCTGCACGTTCACCTCGCGCGACTGCGTCTCCGAGAGTATCGCCACCGCGTCGCCGGCCTGCACGCCGCAGCGGCCGAAGACCTCGGCGAAGCAGTCGATCCATTTCCCTTCCACGCGTTCACGCAGCATGCGTCGATCCTCCCTGGCGGACGGCTACAGGTAGTCACCCGACAAGCAATACCGCCCGCCGTGGTACACCAGCGGCCGCTTCGAGCGGTCGTACGCGAAGCGCTCGACATGGCCGATGAACAGCAGGTGGTCGCCGCCGGCGTGCTGCGCGTGCGCGCGGCACTCGACATGCGCCGAGCAGTTGCGGATCAGCGGCACGTCGCCCAGCCCGGCGTCGACCTCGATCCCGGCGAACTTGTTCGGCACCTGCGAGGCGAAGCACCGCGAAATCTCCACCTGGTCCTGGCACAGTATGTTGACGGCGAAATGCGTCGCGCGCTCGAAGACGGCCGCCGACGGCGAACGGCTGTTCAGCGACCACAGCACCAGCGGCGGCTCCAGCGACAGCGACGAGAACGAGTTGATGGTGAGGCCGACGAACGCGCCGTTGCCCGCCCGCGTGGTGACGACCGCCACGCCGGTGGGGAACATGCCCAGCGCGTTGCGGAACTCGCGGGAGTCGAACGCGTGTGACATGTCGCTCAAGCGCGCCGCCTGCCGTTACGCCGCCTTGATCGCCGCGAGGTCGGGCTTGGGCGGCTTCACCAGCGCCTCCCTGCGCTGCGCCTCCTCCTTGACGCGCGCGGCGAGCACGTAGGCCTGCTGCGCGCCGGCAAGGTACTGCTTCGGCCAGCTCACGCCCTGGAAGCCGTACTCGGCGGCGGCATGCAGGGTGAAGTACGGGTCGGCGAGGTGCGGCCGTGCCAGGGCGCAGAGATCCGCGCGCCCGGAGGCGACCACCGTGTTCACCTGGTCGGCGGTGGTGATGTTGCCCACCGCCATGGTCGCGATGCCCGCCTCGTTGCGCACCTGCTCGGCGAACACCACCTGGTACATGCGGCCATACACCGGCTTCGACGCGGGGTCGGTCTGGCCGGTGGAGACGTCGATGAGATCGCAGCCGCGGGCCTTGAGCAGCTTCGCGATCTCGACCGTGTCGTCGCCGGTGAGGCCGCCGGGAATCCAGTCGGTTGCGGAGAGCCGCACCGACATCGGCCTGTCCTCCGGCCACACCGCGCGGCACGCCTCGAACACCTCGAGCGGGAAGCGCATGCGATTCGCGAGGCTGCCGCCATAATCGTCCGTGCGCCGGTTGGTGACGGGCGAGATGAACGTGGCGAGCAGGTAGCCGTGCGCCATGTGGATCTCGAGCATGTCGAAACCGCACTCGATGCCCCGCTTCGCGGCGGTGACGAACTGGTCGCGTACGCGGTCCATGTCGGCGCGGGTCATCTCCCTCGGCACCTGCGATTCGCCCGGATGGTAGGGCAGTGCCGAGGGCGCGACGATCGGCCAGTTGCCGGCGGCGAGCGGCTTGTCCATCTCCTGCCAGCCGAGCTGCGTCGAACCCTTGCGCCCGGCGTGGCCGAGCTGCAGCGCGACCTTCGCGCCCGACTGCGCGTGGGCGAAATCGACGATGCGCTTCCACGCGACCACGTGCTCGGCCTTGTACAGGCCGGCGCAGCCGGGCGAGATGCGGGCATCGGCGGCCACGCAGGTCATTTCGGTGAACACCAGGCCCGCGCCGCCCAGCGCGCGCGAGCCGTAGTGCACCACGTGCCAGTCGTTCGGCGTGCCGTCCTCCGCGGAGTACTGGCACATCGGCGACACCACCACGCGGTTCTGCACCGTCATGCCGCGCAGCGTGAAGGGCGCGAACATCGGCGGGGGCGGCACGAAGTCGCTCTTCAGCCGGATGTGCTCGCGCTCCGCGACGTGCTTCGTCCACCACTGGTCGACTTCGCGGATGAAACTCTCGTCGCGCTTCTTCAGGTTCTCGTAGGTGACCTGCTTGGAGCGCGACATCAGCGCGAAGTTGAACTGCACCGGCTCCATGTTCCAGAACCGCTTCACGTTCTCGAAGAACACCAGGCTCACGTTGGCGGAGTACTGGATGCGTTCGGCCTCTTCGCGGCGCTCCTTCTCGTACTCGGCCAGCGCGGCGCGGGAGTTGTGCGGATGGCGCATCACCGCCTCGTGCAGGGCGATGGCGTCCTCCAAAGCGAGCTTGGTGCCCGAGCCGATCGACCAGTGCGCGCTGTGCGCAGCGTCGCCGAGCAGCACGACGTTGTCGTGGTGCCAGACCTTGCAGCGTACGACCGGGAACTGCCGCCAGTGCGAGCGGTTGGTGAGCACCTCGGCGTCGTGGAGCTCCTCGCGGAAGAGCTTGCGCACGTAGTCGGCGGTGGCGCGCTCGTCGGTCACACCCAGCCCGGACTTCAGGAACGCCTCGTCGGTGGTCTCGACCACCAGCGTGCACTCGCCCTCCTTGTACATGTAGGCGTGCAGGTTCCAGATGCCGTCCTCGTTCTCGCGGAAGCTGTACGTGAACCCCGGGAGGTTGGTCTTCGCCCCCAGCCAGACGAAGCGGTTGGGGCGCATCTCGACGGTCGCGCCGAGCTCGCCCGTGAGCGCTTCGCGGATGCGGCTGTTGATGCCGTCGGCGGCGACCACGAGGTCGGCATCGCGATGGCCGTCGAGGCTCAACGCCTCGGTCTGGTACTTCACCTGGATGCCCAGCGCCGCGGCGCGGCGCTGCAGGATCTGCAGCAGCGCAAGCCGGTTGATGCCGGAGAAGCCGTGGCCGGACGACTTCATCACGCGGCCCTTGTACCAGGTGTAGATGTCGTCCCAGTAGGCGAAGTTGGCCGCGATGTCGCGATACGACGGCTCGTCGGCGAGGCGCAGGTTGTTCAGCGTCTCGTCGGACAGCACGATGCCGAAGCCGAAGGTGTCGTCGGGCCGGTTGCGCTCGACGACATTGATTTCCGCGTGCGGCAGGCTCTTGCGGGTGAGGATCGCGAAGTAGAGGCCGGCGGGTCCGCCGCCGATCACGTCGACGCGCATGGGTTTGCTCCTCGGATGGGCCCTCCGCCGCATTCTGCACCGCCCGGACGGGCGAAGGGGATTGCTCGAAAGTGCTCGGTAGTTTACCCTTGAAGTCGGCTTAGTCAAGATGTCAATTATTGAAGTCTCAAGTATCCTGAGCGCATGGCCGCCAAGCCCGTCCCCGCCCGCCGGACCGCCTCGCACCTCGCCGCCTCGCCCCACGAGCTGGCGGTGACCGAGCTCGAGCAGGCGCTGATCTGCGCGGCGCAGGCGTTCTACCGCTTCATCGGGGAGTCGCTGGGCGCGGAAGGCGCGCACCACAACCTCTCCGGCGAGGACAACCTGATCCTGCAGCAGCTCATGGCGTCGTCGCGGCCGCGCGGGGTGGTCGAGCTGGCGCGCTTCGCCAACCGCGACGACATCGCGAACATCCAGTACAGCCTGCGCAAGCTGATCAAGGCGGGCCTCGCGGAGAAGGCGCCCGGCTCCACCAACCGCGACACGGTCTACCGGGTCACGCCGCGCGCGCGCGAGCTGACCGAGCACTTCCTGCGGCTGCGCCGCGAGCTGCTGATGGGCCCTTCCGAGGCGATCCCGGGCTTCGACGGCGAGCTCCGCGCCGCGGCGCGCGCGATGCAGCTCCTCACCAGCTTCTACGATCACGGCACCCGGGTGCTGGCCGGGCGCGAGCCCGGCTGAGGACGACCCTCCCCCGGGAATCCGCGTACCGACCGCCGCCCGCGCCCCGACGTCGGAATAGAATGCGCCCACGGCCCGTTTGCCTTTGCCGGCCGGCATGGGCGGGCCGCGCGATCACACCAAGGGGAGAGGCAATGCATTCGACCAGGCGGACAGGGTTGGCGATGATGGCGGGAGCGGCGGTGCTCGCGGGTTGCGCGACGGTACCGACCGATCCGAACCCGGCGCAGATGACCTTCTTCGTGACCAGCGTGAACCCGGGCAAGGGCGCGAACTTCGGCGGCCTGGCGGGCGCGGACGCGCACTGCACGGCGCTGGCCAAGGCCGCCGGCGCGCCTGCGGAGCGCCAGTGGCGCGCCTACCTCAGCACCCAGGCGCCCGCCACCGCTGGCCCGCAGCTCGGCGGCAAGGAGTTCGTCAATGCCCGCGACCGCATCGGTCCCGGCCCGTGGCACAACTCGCGCGGCGTGCGGATCGCGCGCGACGTGGACGACCTGCATTCGCCGTCGAACAACCTCACCAAGGCCACGGCCATCGACGAGCGCGGCAACATGGTGAACGGCCGTACCGAGAAGCCGAACAAGCACGACATCATCACCGGCTCACGATCGGACGGCACCGCGTTCGCGCCCTCGCCGTTCTTCCCCGACATGACCTGCGGCAACTGGACCAAGGACGGCACGGACGGCGCGGCGATGACCGGTCACCACGACCGCGTCGGCCCGGTCGAGGCCGCATGGGCGGTGTCGTGGAACTCCGCGCATCCCTCGCGCGGCTGCGGGCTGGACCAGCTCCGCCCGACCGGCGGCGAAGGCCTGCTCTACTGCTTCGCGGCGAAGTAGGCGGGCGTCAGGCGAGCAGCGCCCAGGCGGCCGCGCCCAGCGCGGCCGCCGCGAGCCCGATCGGCACCAGCGGGTGGATGTTGTTCAGCACCCGGGCGACGTTGCACACCAGCCCCACCGCGAACTGCGCAGGCGTCTTGGGGCTCTTCGAGTACTCCATCGCGGCCTTGACCACGTAGAACACGCCGGTGTTCGCCGCCAGCAGCGCGCGCGTCGCGAGGCGCGCGTTGGGCGGGGCGACGAGGTAGTTGCACTTGAGCAGAATGCGCTGCCGGTCGCCGGGCCGGTACTCGCCCTCCACCCAGTGCAGCTCCCGGTGGAAGTCCAGGATCCCGAACTCGTAGCTCGCGAACGCCTTCTCCACCCGGCTGTCCTCGAACACCACCTTGTACGTGCCCTCCGACTGCAGGTAGATCAGCGCGCGCACCACGGCGCCGAACGGCACGAAGCGCAGGTTGCCGTCGTAGTGCTTGGCGAAGAGGCCGTGGTCGCCGCCGTAGTCCTTGTTGTAGTGCGAGAGGTAGAGCTCGTCGGTTTCCGGCATCGGCGTGATCGACCAGCCGTCCGGGAAGTGCCGCGCGATCGCCTCGTGGATCACCGGGCTCGCCCGCAGCCGGTCGATCTCGCGCACGATCTCCTGCGGCAGCAGTCGCACGTAGACATGCTTGGAGGGCCGCAGGCGCAGCTCCTCGCGATAGCAGTCCTCGACCCACGCGGCGAGGGCATCGACGACCGCGCGGTCCGCGGGCGCGTCGAAGCGGCCGAACGTGGCCGGAAAGAGGCGCGCGGCGGCAGTCGGACGGCCGCCGTGCCCGGCGGCCGCGGCTTGGGCGGCTTCACTCATGAACGGTCTCCGTGTGGTTGCGCTGCGAGGGAACGTAACGGCAGAACATCGCGGCCGCGAAGGCGCCAATGCAGGCGCCCACCCCGGCTCCGGCAGTCAGTCCGGCGGCGCCGGTCGTGTGCGCGGCGAGCGCGCCCGCCGCGCCGCCTCCGAGCGCGGCGAGAGTCGCCCGCGCGGCGCACGCGGGACCGCCCCGCGCCTGGGCGCGATGCAGCATGCCGAGACGCAGTGGCGCGATCTGCTTCTCCATCAGCAGCAGCCCGAGGTTCAACGCCACGTGGGCACAGGCGAGCGGCCACCACGCCTCGCGGAACGAGGGGTTGAGCAGCGTGCCCGTGTAGGCCGCCATGTTGCCGACCAGCATCGGATGCGACAGGACCGAATAGGGAAACGCCGTGACCTGCCGCGGCGGCAACCCGGCGACCTCGTATCCGTAATAGGTTCGATCGCCCCCGAGCACCGCGGCAGCGGCGGCGTTCAGGGCGAATCCGGCCGCGACGACCGCCAGCGACAGCGCATCGAGCGGCGCGGAGAAATAGGCCACGCCCAGAACGCCGAGTGCGACCGTCTTCAAGGCAACTGCGTCGCGCTTGAACGCCGAGTGGCGAATCGCGCCGTAGCGGTAGGCGAGGAAGTAGGCGAGGTAGTGCCAGAAGCCCAGGGCGTAAACGGCGAGCGCGGCATGGTCGTCCAGCCAGGCCAAGGCGAGGATGGCGGCGACGAACGCCCCGCCGGCCAGCCATGTGCTATCGCGCGGGCCGGGCTCGGCCCGTGGCGGCAGGGCGGGATCGACGGGAAAGGCGCCCAAGGGGATACCGTGCGCGACGATGACGCGCGCACGCTAGCCGCGTCGCATGACAGTTTTTCGCGCGCCCCCGGCTTTCCCGGGCCGGTTCCGCGCGGGTCCGGCATAGAATCCGGGCTTTCGCCACCGGGAGGGGACCATGCACAACACCAGGAGACTGCTGGCCGCCGCGGCCGCCGCGCTCGCCTTCGCGCTGCCCGCCGCCGCCGCCGACAAGGTCAAGATCGGCTTTGTCAGCACCCTGTCCGGGCCGAACGCCGCCATCGGCGTCGACATCCGCGACGGCTTCAACCTCGCGGTCAAGCTCGCCGGCGGCAAGCTCGGCGGCCTGCCCGCGGACGTGCAGATCGTCGACGACCAGCTCAACCCCGAGGTGGGCAAGCAGGCCGCCGACCGCCTGATCAAGCGCGACCGCGTGGACATCCTCACGGGGATCGTCTTCTCGAACATCTTCGTGGCGGTCGCGCCCACCGCGATCGACGCGAAGACCATCCTGATCGGGCCCAACGCGGGGCCGGCGCTGTTCACCGGCGCGGGCTGCAATCCCTACGTGTTCTCGGCGTCTTGGCCAAGCGAGGCCTACAGCGAGGCGGCCGGCGAATTCATGAACCAGCGCGGGATCAAGAACGCGATCTTCCTCGCGCCCAACTACGTGGGTGGCAAGGACGCCAACACGGGCTTCAAGCGCATGTACAAGGGCAAGGTGCAGGAGGAGATCTTCACCAAGCTCGGTCAGCTCGACTACTCCGCCGAGCTCGCGCAGATCCGCTCGCAGAAGCCCGAGGCGCTCTACGTCTTCCTGCCCGGCGGCATGGGCATCAACTTCATCAAGCAGTTCGTCGCCTCGGGCATGTCGAAGGACATCCAGCTCGTCGTCCCGCTGTGGGGCGCCGACCAGGACATCATCCGCGCGGTGGGCGACCCGATGCTGGGCCTCTTCTCGGTCGGTCACTGGACCATCGATCTCGACAATGCCGCCAACAGGCGCTTCGTGACCGAGTTCGAGAAGGAGTACAAGCGCCTGCCCACGAGCTACGCGGCCAGCGCCTACGACACCGCGATGCTGATCGACGCGGCGGTGCGCGACGTGAAGGGCAAGGTGGAGGACAAGGACGCGCTGCGCCGCGCCATCCGCAACGCGAAGTGGCAGAGCGTGCGCGGCGACTTCAAGTTCAACGCCAACCAGTTCCCGATTCAGGACTATTACCTGCAGGTGGTCGGCAAGGACGCGAACGGCCGCCTGGTGCACAAGACCATGGGCACGGTGCTGAAGGACCGCGGCGACGCGTACGTGCAGGACTGCAAGATGGCGAAGTAGGCCAGCCGGGACACCCGGGGCGCGCCGCCATGCCCGACATCCACAGCGTCAACCACGTCGGCATGGCGGTTGCCGACATGCGCGCCGCCGCGGCGCGCTACGAGGCGATGGGGTTTGTCCTTACGCCGTTCTCGGCCCACTCGGGCGCGTGGAAGCCCGGTGATCCGGTGGCCAAACTCGGCGCCGGCAACCGCTGCGCGGTATTCGCGCGCAACTATCTCGAAATCCTCGCGAGCGAGTCGCCCGAGCGGCCCGCCGAGCGCATCGAACGCTTTCTCGCGCGCCATCAGGGCGCGCACATCGTCTGCTTCGGCACCGACGACCCGGACGCGGTCGATGCCCGCCTGCGCGCCGCGGGCCTCGCGACCTCCGGGGTCATCCCGCTGCAGCGCGACGTGGACACGCCCGAGGGGGTGCGCACCGCGAAGTTCCGCCGCACGCAGTTCGCGCCCGAGGCGAGCCCCGAAGGCTACATCCAGGCGGCGCAGCACCTCACCCCGGAGTACATCCACCAGGCGCGTTACCTTGGCCATCCCAATGGCGTGACCGAGCTCGCCGACGTGTTTCTGGCGGTGGACGACGTGCCGCGCTTCGCCGCGCGCTACCAGGCGTATCTGGGCGCCGCGCCGGCCGCCACGACGCTCGGGCTGCGCTTCGCGCTGCCGCTTTCCGCGGTGACGGTGGTGGACGTGCGCGACGCGGGGCGCGCGCTGCCCGGCTCGCTGCTGCCGCCGATACCGGGCATCGCTGGTGTCTCGTTCCGGACGCCGGCGCTCGCCGGACTGGCCTCGCAGCTGAACGGCGCGGGCATCCGGTTCACCCGGCACGACGAGCGCATCGTGGTGCCCGCCGAGGAAGCGTTCGGGTTGGCGCTGGTGTTCGAATCGACCTAGGGAGGCACCACCATGCATAAGCTGCTGCGCATCGCACTCGCCCTCATCGCGGCGTCGCTGCTTGTCCCGGCCGCCGCGCTCGCCCAGGCCTTTCCGTCCAAGCCGGTGCGCATCGTCGTGCCGTATCCGCCCGGCGGCGGCGTGGACGGCATCGCGCGCCCGATCGCCGAACGCCTGGCGCAGAAGTGGGGCCAGCCGGTGGTGGTGGACAACAAGCCCGGCGCCGGGACCATCATCGGCGCGGAGTTCGTCGCCAGGGCCGCGCCCGACGGCCACACGCTCCTGCTCACCACCGACTCCACCATTACCAGCAACCCGCACATCTATCCGAAGCTGCCCTACGACCCGGTCAAGGACCTCGCGCCGGTCACGCAGCTCATCGTGCTGCCGCAGATGGTGGTGGCGCATCCGTCGCTCGCCGCCGGCTCGCTCAAGGAACTGGTCGCGCTGGCGAAGGCCAGCCCGGGCATCAGCTACGGCTCCTACGGCAGCGGCAGCCAGCCGCACCTGCTGTTCGAGGGCCTGAAGCGCGAGACCGGCATCGAGCTGCTGCACGTGCCGTACAAGGGCATCGCGCCGGCGGTCACGGCCGCACTCGCCGGCGAGGTGCAGCTCACCATGGCCGGCGCATCGGTGTCGCGCGGCCACATCCAGGCCGGCAAGCTGAAGCCCCTCGCCATCGCCCGCAGCGAACGCCTCGCGCTCATGCCCGACGTTCCGACGCTGAGGGAGGCGGGCTTTCCGGACATCGACCCGCAGTCCTGGTTCGGCCTCTTCGCCACCGGCGGCACGCCCCCGGAGATCGTCGCGCAGATCCAGCGCGAGGTCGCGGCGCTGTTCGCCGAGCCCGAGTTCCGCGAGAAGCACATGCTCGGCCGCGGCTTCGACCCGGTGCTCTCCAGCCCGGCGGATTTCGCGAAGTTCATCCAGGCCGACATGGCGCAGAAGGCGCGCCTGGTGAGGATTTCCGGGGCGAAGGCCGAGTAGACGCTGGTTCAGCGCTCGGCGGTGCCGCGCAGGCCGGCGCGTTCGGCTGCCTGCCGCACCAGGCCCGACGCGCGCGCCTCCTCGGCGAACTGCCGCACGTAGGGCAGGCCGGCCTCGCGGCCCTGCGGAATCGCGATGGCGAGATGCTCGACGCCCCAGCGGTCATCGAGGATGCGCGCGCCGGCGAGGCCGTCGGCCATCTCGGCGAGGATCGCCTTGTTGGTGGCGAACGCGTCGATCTCGCCGCGCGCGAGCATCTCCGCCGCCGCCTTGAGCGACGGCGCAGGGACGACCGCCGCCTGCTTCAGCTCGCGCGAGAGCGTGGCCTGCGACGTGCTGCCCTGCGCGACCCCGACGCGGATGCCCGGACGGTCCACCGCATCGACGGCGGTCACGCGCGAGCCGGGCATCACCAGGTAGCCGAGCTCGAGGTTCACCAGCGGCGCGCTGAAGTCCATGTCCTTCGCCCGCGCGGGCGTGGCGTTGGTGACGGTGAAGTCCACGCTGCCGGCCTTGATCGCCTCGAGCACCAGCGCCAGCCGCGCGAACTCCACCTGCTCGTACGGCACGCCGAGCCGCTCGGCCAGCGCGCGGCCGAGGTCCACGCTCACGCCGCGCGCCTCGCCCTGCGCGCTGCGCACCAGCGACGTCGGGCTGCCTGGATAGACGCCAACACGGAGCTTGCCGGTGGGGGCGAGCGCATGGCGGACCTCCGGTGCCGGGGCCGGGGCAATCGACGCACAGCCGGCGACGAGCGCCGCGGCGAACAGCGCCGTCGCACGTCCCATGAAGCGCCGCCGGGCGATCACGCTGCGTCCCCCGTCAATCTGGCTTGATGCCGGCTTCGCGGATCAGCTTCTCGTAGCGCGCGCGCTCGGCCTCCACCATGGCGGCGAACTGCGCGGTGGTCGCGGGAATCACCTCGCCACCCGCGCCCGCGAGGCGCTCGCGCACCTCGGGGGAGCGCAGCGCGCGCTGCACTTCCTCGTGGATGCGGCCGACCACCGCCGGCGGCATGCCGCCCGGGCCGATCACGCCGTACCACACCGCCGCCTCGAAGCCGGGGAAGCCCGACTCCGCGATGGTCGGCACGTCGGGAAAGAGCGCCGAGCGCGCCGGGCTCATCACCGCCAGCACGCGCAGCTTGCCGGCCTTCACCTGCGGCAGCACCTCGAGCGCATTCACCGCGACCGCCTGCAGCTGGCCGGACAGCGTGTCGGTCATCGCCTGCGCGCCGCCGCGATACGGCACATGGGTGAGCCGGATGCCGGCGGCGCGCTCGAACAGCTCCACCGCCAGATGCGGCGTCGAGCCGTTGCCGGGCGAGCCGAACGTGATCCAGTCGGGCTTCTCCTTCGCCACGCTGATGAGCTTGGCGAGCGAGCCGAGCTCCGACTGCGCGTTCACCGCGATGACCACCGGCACGCGCCCCACCAGCGCGATCGGCGTGACGTCGCGCGCGGGGTCGAACGGCGGCGGCTGGAACAGCGCCGGATTGGCCGCCAGCGCATTGGCCGCCATCATCAGCGTATAGCCGTCGGGCGGGCTGTCGATCAGCGCGCGCATCGCGATGTTGGTGCCCGCGCCGGGCCTGTTCTCCACGATCACGGGCTGGCCCGTGGTCGCCGACACCTGCTGGCCGACGACGCGCGCGATGATGTCCACCGCGCCGCCGGCGGTGTAGCCGACGATCATGCGGACCGGCTTCGCCGGCCACGTCTGCGCGTGGGCGGTGCACGTGCCGAGGGCGAGCACGAGGGGCAGGAGCCGGCGAGCGAGGAATCTCATGCAGCGCATTGTAGGAACCGCCCCCACCGCATGGCAGGCGCAATCGCCCTTAGCTGCTATGCCTGCGCGGCATGGTCGGATCGGCGCGGCGATGGCAAGATGCCAGCAATCCCGCACGGAGGAGGCCGCATGAGGCTTCGTCATCTTGTCCTCGCTGCCCTGCTGCCGGCGTGCCTGCTCGCGCCCGCCGCGCGCGCTGAGGTCACGCTGCAGTATCTCGGCCAGCAGATCGTCCCGAGCGGCGCGCAGGCGTTCGGCACCAGGGTGGGGGGCCTTTCAGGCCTCGACTACGACTCCGGCACCAGCCGCTACTGGGCGATCAGCGACGACCGCTCGCAGGTGAATCCCGCGCGCTTCTACAATCTCTCGCTCGACCTCGCGAAGTTCAGCCGCGCGCCCGCGCCGGGCTTCGCGGGCGTGAAGTTCAACTCGGTCACCACGCTGCTGCGGCCCGACGGCACCGCGTTCCCGCTTAACCAGGTCGACGCCGAGGCGATCCGCATCCGCGGCGGCAACCTGCTGTGGACGAGCGAAGGCCAGCGCCTGCCCGGCGACCTGCAGAACCCGCTCGTGCGGGAGATGCGCACGGACGGCCAGTTCATTCGCGAACTCCCGACGCCCGCACGGTACAACCCGGCCGAGGTGCCGACGCCGCGCGGCGTGGCCAACAGCTTCGGATTCGAAAGCCTCGCCTTCGATGCGTCGGGCAAGCGTCTGTACACCGCAGTGGAGAACGCGCTGGTGCAGGACGGTCCGCTCGCCACCGCGGCAGCCGGCTCGCCCGCACGCGTTCTCGCGCTGGATCCCGTGTCGGGCAGTGCCCTCGCGGAATACGTGTACGTCACCGAGCGTGTGACGCTCGCGCCCACACCGCCAGACGCCCTCGCCCTCACCGGCCTGGTGGAAATCCTCGCCCTCACCGACCGGGAGTTCCTGGCCCTGGAGAAGACCTTTGCGGTCGGCGCCGGCCACGCGATCAAGCTCTTCCGCTTCAGCCTCGACGGCGCGACCGACGTGCTGGGCCTCGGCTCGCTCGCCGGCGCGTCGTACCAGCCCGTGGCGAAGACCCTGCTGCTCGACTTCGCGACACTCACGAACGACGACGGCTCGCCGGTGACGATCGACAACCTCGAGGGCATGACCTTCGGGCCGGAGCGCGAGGGCCGGCGCACCCTGGTGCTCGTCTCCGACGACAACTTCAGCAGCCGGCAGGCCACCCAGTTCCTCGCCTTCGAGGTGATCGAGCCGGTGCCGGAGCCGTCCTCGTACGCGCTGCTCCTCGCGGGCGCCGCGCTCCTGGTGCTGGCCGCGGCCGTTCTCAGGCGACGCGCGGCAAGGGGTTGATCGCGCCCGCCACGACTCGGGGCGGGAAACGGCCTCGGGCAGTAACCAAATCCATGTACCTTGCGAATTCATCCCGATGAGGGGCCACCCTCCGCCCTTCGAGATTTCACAGGAGATCCGCCGATGAGCGCCTTTCGCGCCCTGTTCGCCTTGGCCCTCGCCGCGCTTGCCGCGCTCGCCGCCACCGCCCACGCTGCCGACGGCCTGATCGCGGTGAAGAGCCCGCACAGCGCGCGCGACACCGCGAACCGCGTCGAGGAGGTCGTCAAACAGCGCAATCTCAACATCTTCGCGCGCATCGACCACGCAGCCGGCGCGGCAAAGATCGGGAAGACGCTCCGCCCTACCGAGGTGATCATTTTCGGGAACCCGCAGGGCGGCACGCCGTTCATGGAATGCGGCCAGTCCGTCGGCATCGATCTGCCGCTCAAGGCCCTCGTATGGGAAGACGCGGCGGGACAGGTCTGGCTCGGCTACAACGACCCGGCGTTCCTGGCGAAGCGGCACGGAGTGGAGCAGTGCCCGGTGGTCGGGAATCTCACCAAGGCGCTCGCGAGCATCGCCGAGGCGGTGGTGGCGCGCTGAGGCCCCCCGCGCGCGCGTCCGGCGCTCAGGCCGCGCGCTCGCCGCTCGGACGGCACGACGCACGCGCTCTTCGCGCCGCTGGACATCGGTATCGAGGCCTTGCAGCAACCCGATTGCCTTTCTCGAACACGATGGTGTGACGATCAGGTGTGTGGCATTCCGCACGTTCACGCGCGCTGCGTCTGGTCCGCGCGATGAACGGGCGTAACGCTTGCATGCAACGCTGCACGACAACGTCAAGCCGCGGAGGATGCCATGCCCGCCTACCTTTCCGAAGAGCAGCCGATGCCCTGCAATCTCGAGGAACTCGCCGCGCTGGACGACAGCGCGCCGATGGAGGAGCCCGACGAGGACGACGCCGGCTGTGCTGGCGAGGCTGAGGACGAACTGCTGGACGAGGACGAGGAACTGATCGCCTGGTAGGGTCTCCGGCCTCCCGAGCCAGCGCCAGAGGCCGGTCGCCGCACGGGTGGGAAGGGGCCTGACGTGCGCCGTCAGTCCCAGACCGCCGCGCGCCGCTTCGCGAGGTCCATGAGGGCAGCGTGCGTACCGATCAGCGCGGTGCCGGTCGCGCCGGCGTCCGGGTGATATTGCACGTACGTGCCGTCGGGCCCCATCTCCCACGCCTGCCGCCGGTCGGCGAGGCAGAATTCCAGGATTTCCCACAGCCGCTCGCGCGCGCCCCGGTCCTCCACCGGTGTCGCCGCCTCGACACGTCGCGACAGGTTGCGGAACATCCAGTCCGCCGAGCCGATGTAGAAATCCCCTTCGAGCGGGTTCTCCTGCCCGTTGCCAAAGTGGAAGATGCGCGAGTGCTCCAGGAACCGGCCGATGATCGAGCGCACGCGCACGTTCTCGGTCCACCCCTTCACGCCGGGCACGATGCAGCAGAAGCCGCGCACCACAAGGTCGATCGGCACGCCGGCCTGCGACGCCGCCGACAGCGCGCGGGCGAGGTCGAGGTCCTCGACCTGGTTCATCTTGGCGATGATGCGCGCCGGACGTCCCGCCCGGCAATGCTCGATCTCGCGCTCGATCATCTCCAGGAAGCGGCTGCGCATGTTCATCGGCGCGACCAGCAGCTTGCGGAAGACGGGGCTGCGCGAGCGCCCGGTGAGGTAGTGGAACAGGTTGACCACGTCGCCCGTGAGCACCGGGTCGCAGGTGATGAGACCCACGTCCGTGTAGAGCCGCGCGGTCTTGACGTGGTAGTTGCCGGTCGCAATGTGGGCGTAGCAGCGCAGGTCGTGCCCTTCCTTGCGCACCACCAGCGCGACCTTGGTGTGCGTCTTCAGCCCGATCACGCCATAGGTGACGTGCGCGCCGACCTTCTCCAGTTCCTGCGCCCAGAGCAGGTTGCGCGCCTCATCGAAGCGCGCCTTGAGCTCGATGACGCAGGCGACCTGCTTGCCGGCCTCCGCGGCACGGATCAGCGAGCGCACGAACGGGGTGTCGTCGCCGACGCGGTACACCGTCATCTTGATCGCGACGGTCTGGGGATCGTCGGCGGCGTCGCGGATGAAGTTCTCTACCGAGAGGTCGAAGCTGTCGTAGGGATGGTGCAGCAGCACGTCGCCGGCCTGCACCACGGAGAAGATGTCGGTGTCCTCGTCGGGAATGCGCGCCGGCGCGAGCGGCGACCAGTGCGGATCGCGCAGCGCCGGGATGTCGAGCCCGGCGATCTGGAACAGGCTGGTGTAGTCGAGCAGCGCGCCGGTCTCGTACACGTCGTCCGCGGCGAGCTCGAAGCGCTCGAGCAGCCCGCGGCGGACCTCGGGATTCGCGCCGACCGAGAAATCGACCCGCACCACCGGCTCGAAGCGCCGCTGGCGCAGCGCCTCGGCGACCGCCTCGCGCGTGCTCTCGTTCTCCTCCTCGTCGAGATCGACGTCGGCGTTGCGAAACACGCGGAACAGCGTCGCATCCACCACCTCCATGCCCGGGAAGAGCTTCTCCGCCGAAGCGCGGATGATGGCCTCGAGCGCCACGTAGCAGCGCTCGGCGCCGCCGGGATCGGTCTTCAACGCCACCCACTGCGGCAGCATGGTGGGGATCTTGACGCGCACCGGCACGAACTCGTCGGTATCGGGCTGGCGCAGCACGAACCCGAGGTTGGTGGACAGGTTCGACATGAACGGAAACGGATGCGCCGGATCCAGGCCGAGCGGTGTGAGCGCGGGGGAGACGTTGCGGTCGAAGTACTCGCCGGCCTCGACGCGCTGCGCTGGCGTCAGCGTAGCCCAGTCGGCCAGCACGATGCCTTGCGCGGCGAGCTGCGGGCGCAGCCCGCCGAAGCACCGCGCCTGCTCGTCCAGCATTGCCGTGACTGCGACGCGGATCTGCGCCAGCAGTTCCCGCGTCGAGCCGCGCCGGGCGACCGGGTCGCCCTCGTCCTCCACCTCGGCCTTGCCGCGCAGCAGCCCGACGCGCTTGATGAAGAACTCGTCGAGATTGGACCCGACGATCGCCAGGAACTTCAGCCGCTCCAGAAGCGGCGTGCGCTCATCCAGCGCCTCGGCCAGCACGCGCCGGTTGAAGTCGAGCCAGGCGAGATCGCGGTCGAGCCAGGCGTGCTCCAGCAGGCCCTTGTCCCCGGGATGCTTCCCCGGGGCGGTCTGCGCACGCGCGGCGCTCGCGGCCCGCTTGCGCGCGGCGGTTTTCGCACCGCGCGTGCCCGCGCGGGACTTGGCTCTTGCGTCCATGTTCTCCTCCCATCGGGCGCTGCAGCACCCGCTCTCAGCACCGTTCCGCGGGCGACATGCCTGCGGACGTGTTGTATGAGTTTCTTCGCTATGCCCCGGCCGCACCCGGCGCGTTAGCCGGCGAAGCGAGCAGCACGGCCAGCGCGCACGAGGTGAGACGTGCCCGCACGCTGTCCGCACGGCTGGTGAGCACCACCGGCGCCTTCGCGCCGAGGACGATGCCGGCTGCGTCGGCGTTCGACATGAAAGTAAGCTGCTTGGCCAGGATGTTCCCGGCGACCAGGTCGGGTACGAGCAGGATGTCCGGATCCCCCGCGACGTCCGACAGGATGCCCTTGATTTCCGCCGCCTCGCGGCTGATCGCGTTGTCCATCGCGAGCGGGCCGTCCAGTACGCCGCCCGAGATCTGGCCGCGGTCGGCCATCTTGCACAGCGCCGCCGCATCGAGGGTCGACGCGATCCGGTCGTTGACGGTCTCCACCGCCGAGAGGATCGCCACCTTGGGGGCCGCGATCCCGAGCACGTGGGCGAGGTGGATGGCGTTCTGGACGATATCGGCCTTCTCGGCGAGCGTGGGTGCGATGTTGATCGCCGCATCGGTCACGAGGATCGGCTTGTGGTAGGTCGGCACGTCCATCAGGAACACGTGCGACAGCCGCCGCGCCGTGCGCAACCCGGTCTCGCGCCTCACCACCGCGCCGAGCAGCTCGTCCGTGTGCAGGCTGCCTTTCATGAGGATCGCCGCCTCGCCCGCGCGCACCAGCGCGACCGCCTTGTCCGCCGCGTCGTGGCTGTGCGCGGCGTCGACGATACGGAACCGCGCAATGTCGACGCCCGCCCGATCGGCGGCAGCCCGGATCTTCGCGACCGGGCCTACCAGGATCGGCTCGATCATCGCCGCCTCGGCGGCCTCCACCGCCGCGCGGACGGCGGCGTCACTGCACGGGTGGGCGACTGCGGTCGCCACTGGCTGGAGCGGCTTGACGCGCTCGACGAAGGCCTCGAACTTGTCGTAGGTCTGCACCGAGATCCGCGCGACCTCCGGCCGCGGCATCGAGATCTTCTCCAGCGGCGCGTGGACCTCGGCGAGGCCCGCGGCGATGAGCTCGCCGCGCTGGTTGGTGCAGGCACACCCGAGCAGGACCGTCTTCGACGCGTCGCGCTTCTCGCGCACCGTCACCGAGACCTCGATGGTGTCGCCGGCGTGGACGGTGCCGCGGAACTCGAGGTCCTGCCGCACGTACCGCGTTCCCGGGCCGGGCAGCTCGTTGCCGAGCAGGCTCGAGATCAGCGCCCCGCTCCACATGCTGTGCGCGACCAGCGCGCCGTTGCCGTGGCGCTCCGCGTAGTCGTCGTCCACGTGCGTCGGGTTGAGGTCGCCAGACAGCACGGCGAACGTCTTCACGTCGGTGCGCGTGAGCAGCCGCGACAGGCGAGCGGCATCTCCGACACGGATCTCGTCGAAGGGTTTGTTGACGAGCGCCGTCGACGCGCCGCCGCTGGACTCACTACCCATGGCCACGCGCGGTTACGCCGCCTGCATCAGGCGGATCGCCTGCAGCTCCGGCGGCAGGTCGTCGTGCTCCGCGGCCTCGACGAAACGCACGCCCAGCGCCTCTTCCGCCTTCAGGAACATGTCCGACCGGGGATCCGCGCTCTCGGGCTCGCGCAGGAGGATCTTGCCGACCAGCGCGGCGGCCAGATCGCGCTCCCATTTGTCGTCGAGGAGCCTGGGCAGCGCGGCCACCGCCTCTTCCGGAAACAGGGCGAGGATGGTCGCCTGCTCCTGCCGGACCGCCCGCCAGTCCACCGGGCCGGCGATGCCGGGCAGCCGGCCGTGCGCGATGAGGTCGTTCGCCACGCGCCCGGCCATCTGCGCGAGCAGGACCGAGCGGCGGTGTATGCCGCGATGGTCGCGCAAGGCGATAAGCAGCATCCGTACCAAGCCCTCGGGGAACCCACCGGCGTCGATCCGCGACGCGAGCGCCGTCCGCGCGTTCTCGAGCTGGCGATCGGCGCGATCCCGCGCGCGTGACTCGTCCGACTCGTCCGGCGGGAATAGTGCGCCAAGCGCGAACGGGCCGTAGAGCCACTCGACCCAGCGCGCGGTCCAGTAATCGCGCGCATCGCGGTATCCGTCGAGCGCCTTCACGATCGCAGCGCTGTTGTCGCGCTCCAGTTGCGCGAACCAGTTGTGCGCTTCGACGGGCGCGCGTGCTGCGCGCACCGCCTCCGCCAGTTCGCCGACGACCCGCATCGCCGGGTTCGCGTCGGAAGCGAGCACCCGCTGCAATCGCGCCGGGCTGGCGGAACTCCACGCCCGCGCCAGGGCCGGCGAAATCGCCGCGCGTACCGCAGGCCGCACCAGTGCGTTGTAGGAGGCGCTGTTGACCGCCGACACCTTGGCGATGGTGCTGAAGACGGACTCGTCGCGGCGGCCGTCCGGCTCCAGCGCGCGCAGGTCGTCCATGGTGCGCGGCGAGAAGCGCACCACGTAATCGCCGTGCGTCAGCGACTCGTACTGCACCGGGCCGGCCTTGTGCTCGATCTCGATCTCGTACAGCCCCGGCGGCAGGATGTCGATCTGGTCGAGCACGTTCACCAGCTGGTCGTGCTCCTTGCGCGCGACTGCGGAGCCCACGAAGATTCCGAGGTGTCCGATGTCGTCGTGGATCAAGTAGCAGATGGTGCGGCCGGCCTCGATGATGGCACGCTCGTCGCCCCACACGTCGATGATCCAGTTGAGTGCCTGCGACGGCGGCGTGATGTTGTCGCCGTGCGAGGCGAACACGACCACGGGCGATGCGATGTTGTGCAGGTCGATCGGGCCGGCACCGGTCTCGATGTCGCCGCGCGCGAGCCTGTTGCCGACGAACAGATTGTCGACGATCGACTCGATCTCCTCGCTGGTCATGCGGAAATAGCCGCCCCACCAGCGCTCGAACTCGAGATAGCGCGCCTCCTCGGTGTCGATCTTCGAATACAGGTTGTACTGCTTGGACCAGAGCGTGTTGGCGGGGTTGAGGTTCTCGAAGTTCTCGACCAGATGGGCACCGTCGAACTCGCCGCCGCCAAGGTCGGCCGCCAGCGCGGCCGGCCACGATCCGCCGTAGACGCCGCCGGCGTAACGCATCGGATTCTGCTCCCGCGATCCGGCCCAGTAGGAGAGCGGTGCGCCGTTCAGAATGATCGGCCCCATGATGTCGGGCTTGACCGCAGCGAGCCCCGCGACTGCCCATCCCGCCTGGCAGTTGCCGATGACCGCGGGCTTCTTCTCGACGCCCGGGTGCAGCGCGCGGACCTTCTCGATGAACGCCGCCTCGGCGGCCGCCACGTCGCTCAGGCGTTGTCCGGGAACCGGCTTCGGCGAAAAGGCGAGGAAGTACACCGGATGGCCGGCGCGCAACGCCACCCCGACCTGCGAATCCGCCTTGAAACCGCCGATGCCCGGACCGTGGCCCGCGCGGGGATCGACAACGACGATCGGCCGCTTTACCGGGTCGGTGGGATGCCGGGCATCCGGGCGAATGCGCAGCAGGTAGTAGTTGCACGGACGCGCGAGTTTGCGCCCGTCCATGATCTCGTCGAAGTCGAACTTGAGTAGCGGCGGCTTGCCGTGCAGGCCATGTTCCAGATAAAGGTTGCCGCGCTTGCGCATCGCGTCCCAGTACAGGACGTGGCGCTGGAGCGCGTCCAGCCAGTAGGCCTGGCCCTGCGTGGCGAGATCACTCCAGGCGCCGAACAGCCGCAGGCTCGCCGCGGCGGCGTCGGCGGCCGGCATCGCGCCTGGCGCTTCCTGCGCGGACGGCAATGCGGGAACGAGCTTCTGCCACGCGCTTGCATCCCACCCCGGCCACGAGGACGCCGAAGCGTCGGCGGCGGGTTTGCCGGCCGGGCGCGGCAGCAAGGCGCGGAAGGGATGGCGGTCCGGGTGCAGCCAATCGAGCGGAGACGGAAACACGGGATACCTCACCGGAAAGGGCGCAGAACAACGCTTCCTGGAGGTTAATCGCCCGGTATGACAGGCGTGCGTACGCGACGCGGCACCGCCGCCGGGGCCTGGTGCCGGGGACTTCGAGCGGCAGCTCCCGCGCGCGTCCGGCGCTCAGGCCGCGCGCTCGCCCCGGGTCAGCACGGGCTCCGCGAAGATCGATGCGATCTCCACCCGCCGGATCGATGGGTCGTCGGGAATGGCGTAGAGCACCGGCGTGAGCAGCTCCTCGAAGAGCCCGCGCAAGCTCCGCGCGCCGGTCTGGTACTGGATGGCGAGGTCGGCGATCTGCCCGAACGCGTCGGGCGAGACCGCCAGCTCCACACCCTCCTCCTTCAGCAGCTCGCGGAACTGCGCGTAGAGCGAGTCCTGCGGCTCGGTCATGATGCGGACCAGCAGCGCGCGTGTGAGCGGCTGGAAGCGCGCGGTGATCGGCAGGCGCCCGGTGAACTCCGGGATGAGGCCGAACTCGATCAGGTCGGTCGGCTTCACCCGCGCGTTCAGGCGCGCGAGGACGACCGTGTCGTCGTCAGCGGACGTGGAGATGTAGCCGTAGGTGTGGCCGCCGGCGGCGATCTTCTCCAGCCCCACGAAGGCGCCGCCGCAGATGAACAGCACGTTGGTGGTGTCCACGTAGCGGCCGTCGGCCAAGCGGACGCTCATGCCTTCCATGATCTTCAGCAGCGCGTGCTGCACGCTTTCGCCGGAGGTGGCGCGCGTCTCGCCCTCGCGCGCCTTGAGCTTGTCGATCTCGTCGATGAAGACGATGCCGTGCTGCGCGCGCGCGAGGTCGCCGCCGGCGCCGTCGAGCAGGCGCTGGAGGATGGCCTGGATCTCGTCGTTGACGTAACGCGTCTGCGCGAGCGTGGTGGCCTCGGCGGTCACGAACGGCACTCGCAGCGCGCGGGAGAGCGTGTCGCACAGGAAGGTCTTGCCCGAGCCGGTCGGCCCGATCAGCAGGACGTTGCTCTTGATGATGCGGGACCCGTCGCGCTTCGCACGCGCGATCTTGCGCAGGTGGGTGTAGACGGCGACCGCGAGGGTGCGCTTGGCGTCGTCCTGGCCGATGACGTAGCGGTCCAGGTAGCGGACGATGGCGCTGGGGGTGACCTTCTGCTCGGACATGGAGCGACGATAATAAGCGCATCGTCGCAAGGTCAAGCAGGAGCAGGCACCATGAGCGCATTACGCACCCTTTCGCTGCCATCCGGGCAGGCCGTGCCGGTCCTCGGCCAGGGCACCTGGAACATGGCCGAAGACCCGCGCCGCCGGGGCGACGAGATCGCGGCGCTGCGTCTCGGGCTCGATCTGGGCATGACGCTGATCGACACGGCGGAGATGTATGCCGACGGCGCAGCCGAGACGCTCGTCGGCGAGGCCATCGCCGGTCGCCGCGACGAGGTGTTCCTGGTGAGCAAGGTACTCCCGCAGAACGCATCGCGCCGCGGCACCGTTGCGGCATGCGAGGCGAGCCTCGCACGCCTCGGCACCGACCGCATCGACCTCTACCTGCTGCACTGGCGCGGCAGCCATCCGCTCGCGGACACCGTGGCGGCTTTCCAGACGCTGCAGCGCGACGGGAAGATCGGCGCCTGGGGCGTGAGCAATCTCGACATGGCCGACCTCGCCGAGCTCGCCGCGGTCCCGGGCGGGGGCGCCTGTGCCACCGACCAGGTGCTCTACAACCCGGGCCGGCGCGGTATCGAGTTCGACCTCCTGCCATGGTGCCGCGCGCGCGGCGTGCCCGTCATGGCGTACTCCCCCGTCGAGCAGGGCCGACTGCTCGGCCATCGCGAGATCGGGCGCATCGCCGCGCGCCACGGCGCGACGCCGGCGCAGGTGATCCTCGCGTGGGTGCTGCGCGGCGACAGCGTGATCGCAATTCCCAAGGCCGGCCGGATCGCGCACGTGCGCGAGAACGCACGCGCGCTCGACCTCGCGCTGGATACGGACGACCTCGCCGCGATCGACCGCGCCTTCCCGCCGCCGGCGAAGGCGCGACCGCTCGAGATGCTCTAGTCGCGGAAGCCGAGAAACAGCGTGGTGAGCCGTACCTCGTCGCTGATCGACGGAATGGCGTACTTCATGCCGAAGTCGGAGCGCTTGATGGTGGCCGACACGTTGCCACCGCACACCGGACGCTTGTAGACGGCGTGGTCCTTGCATACCCAGCGGTCCACCTTCCACGTGACCGGCTTGGTGATGCCGAGCAGGGTGATCTGGCCGTCGATCTCGCTCGGCAAGTCGCCATTGAACTTCACCCCGGTCGAGCGGAAGGTCATGCGCGGAAATTCGGCGACATTGAAGAAATCGACGCTCCTGAGGTGCTCGTCGCGCGAGCGCGGGCGCGTGCCACGCTCGCCGTCGCCGGTGGTGAGCGAGGCCGTCTCGATGACGAACTCGAGCGAGCCCTGCTTCGCCGCGCGGTCCACGGTGAACTTGCCCGAGGTCTTGTCGAAGCGCCCGGTGAAGGTGCCGAAGCCGTGGTACTCGAGCGAGAAGTGCGGAATGGTGTGGTACGGGTCGATGGTGTAGCTCTCGGGGCTCGCGGCGGCGGCCGCGGGCAGGCAGGCGAGGGCGATGCAGAGCAGGCACTTCATGGATGGACTCCTCCCGGTTGAGATGGACGACGAAGGTCGGCCGGCTTCGTGTCGAGCCGTGCCGTCATGCGCCGCCGCGGCCCGACCACCAGGCCGCGGCGATGGCGGCACCCGCGACGGCGCCGGCGTAAAGGGTGACGAGCGCCGCGCGCGCCCAGGCGTTGGCGCCGCCCGGAACCGGCAGGCGCGCCGCGAGCGGGACGAGGGCCAGCAGCGCGAGCGCAGGCCAGGCGAGATGCGCGAGCGTCGCCGCCCCGAGAGCCACCAGGCCGCCGCCCGCGGCGGCGGTCAGCGCCAGCGCCGCGCAGGGCGTGGCGCGGCCGGCGAACAGCACGGCGGCGAGCAGGAAGGCGCCGCATGCCGCGGCGAGCGCGATGCCGTACTGCGCGAGCAGCGCCGAGCCGCCGAGCATCGCCGCGGCGCCCGCGCCGAACGCGAGCGCAAGACCGCCCGCGCCGGCGCGGATCGGATCGGCAGCGAGCGGCAGCGCGGCGGCGGCGAGCCACGCGAGCAGCGCGGCAGCGCCAACGCCGGTGCCGAGCGCGACCGGCGCCGGCTTCTGCGCAAGGACCGTCCACGCCATCCACACCGCTGCAGCGCCGAACGCGACCGCCAGCATCGCGCGCAGCCGCGTACCGGTCTTCGCGCGCAAGAGGTCGAGAACGGCGCCGACCAGCGCCGCCGCGACGATGAGGACGACGAGCTTGCGCGACGCCGAGAGGGGCTGCAAGCCGAAATTGCCGATGGCCGCGACCGCGGCGACGAAGCCGGCGCCCGCGGCGAGCCCCGCGAGGCGCAGGGGCCGCAGCAGCACCGCGACGACGAGCGCCACGGCGAACGGCAGGGCGCCGCTCTGGACGTAGGGGTCGTGCAGCCAGTCGGACAACCGGGGCCTCTCGAAGGGGAGCGCGCGCGGCCGCACGCGCAAGACGCCGACGGATTCTAGGCAGCGGGGAGGCTGCGGCGTAGGCCGATCGCGCCCTTAGCTGCTATGCCGCGCCGGCATGATGCGCGCGCAGCGGCACGACGCCCGCGCGGGCGGCACGTGCCGGCGCCTCGCGCGCGCGGAGCTGCCCGCAGCCGGCGTCCACGTCCTGGCCCGCCGAGTCGCGCAGCTTCGCGAGCACGCCGCGCCGATGCAGCACGCGCACCATCTCCGCAGCGCGTTCCCACGCGGGGCGCCGAAAGTCCGCGCCGTCCACGCGGTTCCACGGAATGAAGTTCATCACCGCGTATTGTCCGGCGAGCAGGCTCGCGATCGCATCGACCTCGTCGTCGCCGTCGTTCACGCCCTCGAGCAGCGTCCACTGGTACTGCACCGGATAGCCGGTGGCTCCGGCGTAGGCCTGCGCCAGCGCGACGAGCTCGGCCGGAGCGATGCGCGGCGCGCGCGGCAACAGCTGCTCGCGCAACGCCGCGCGCGTGGTGTGCAGCGACAGGGCGAGCGCCGGCTTCACCCGGCCGGCGGGCAGGCGCTCGAACACGCGGCGGTCGCCGACGGTGGAGAACACGAGGTTCTTGTGCGCGATACCGCCCGCGACGGCGAGAAGGTCGATCGCGTCCATCACCGCATCGAGGTTGTGCGCCGGCTCGCCCATGCCCATGAACACCACCTTGCGCACCGGGCGCCGCGCGCGGGCGAGCGCGACCTGGGCGACGATCTCGGCGGACCCGAGCTGGCGCGCGAGGCCGTCGCGCCCGGTCATGCAGAACGTGCAGCCCACCGCGCAGCCGACCTGGGTCGAGACGCAGACCCCGTCGCGCGGCAGCAGCACGCTTTCCACGGCCTGGCCATCGGCGAGCCCGACCAGCAGCCGCGCCGACCCGTCGGCGGCCGGATGCTCGGCGCGCACGTGCGCCATGGCCGCAAGCCCGGCCGCGATGGTCGGCAGCGCGGCGCGCAGCGTCGCCGGGAGGAACGTCTCCGCGCGCCGGCGCCCGTGGTCCAGCGGCAGGCCGTGCGTCCACGCCTGCAGCACCACCGCTTCGTGGCAGGGCAGCGCGCCCGCGGCACGCAGCCGCGTGCGAAGGTCTTCGATATGCATCGACCGATGCTAGCATCGCCCGCATGAAGCAGGACGTCCGATGACCGATCCCGTGCGGCAACGCCTCGCCGAGCTCGGGCTCGCGCTGCCCGAGGCCCCGCAGCCGCTGGGCGCCTATCGCGCTGCCGTGCAGAGCGGCGCGCTGGTGTTCCTCTCGGGGCAGCTGCCGATCCGCGACGGCGCGATGCGCTACCAGGGCGTGATCGGCGCCGCGCTCACCGTCGAGGAAGGCCGCGCCGCCGCCGAGCTCTGCGCGCTCAACGCGCTGGCGCAGCTCGACCGCCATCTGGGTGGATTCGAGCGGCTGCGCATGCTGGTGCGCATGGACGGTTACGTCGCCAGCGCGCCCGGCTTCGTGGGACAGCCGAAGGTGCTCGACGGCGCCTCGGAGCTGTTCGCGCGCGTACTCGCCGAGCGCGCCGGCCACGCACGGACCGCGTTCGCTGTGCCGCAGCTTCCGGCCGATGCGGCGGTGGAGCTCGTGCTCATCGCGGAGGTGGCGTAGTCACCTCGCCTCGCCGCGCCTGTCGGCGAACCGCGGCGCCTTGACACTCGCCTCGAACTCCCGCGCGAGCGTCCCGGGCTCCAGCACCGCCACCTCCGGCGTCACTTCGAAGGTCTGCTTGATGCGCTTCACCAGATCCGCCGAGACGGCGGACGCGGCGGCCCCGCGCTTCACTTCGATGGACACCCGCAGGACGTCGTTGTCGCCTTCGGCCAGGATCTCGCACTTGAAGTCGTTCACCGCGGCGTCGCGGAACATGAAGTCCTCGAACTCCGGGTGGTTGATATTGACCCCGCGCACCTTGAAGAATCCGGTGGTGCGGTGCGCGTGCTTCACCAGCGGGAACACCGAGAAGGGCCCGCGGCCATCGTCGGCCTCGTGCATGGTCACCAGGTCGCCCGACAGCCAGCGCAGGAACGGCGTGCAGTGATGCGTCCACAGGGGCGTCACCACCAGCGCGCCGACCTCGCCTTCCGCGACCGGCCGATGCGTGTCCGGGTCCACCACCTCCACGTAGTACATGTCGGTCCAGACCCGGAAGCCGCCCAGCGTGTCGTCCTCAGCGCCCATCATGCCGGCCTCGGTCATGCCGAAGGTGTCCCACACGCGCGCGCCCCAGCTGCGCGCGAGCTTGTCGCGCTTGGCATCGGAGAGCGGCTCCGCGGAGCACACGATGTGGCGCACCGAGCCGGCGGCGAGGTCCACGCCGAGGCTCTCCGCGAGATTGGCCAGATGCAGCCCGTAGCTCGACATGCCCATCCATACCGTGGGCGCGAGGCGCCGGACGAGGTCGATCTGCATCTGCGACGGCGTGGTGGTGCCCGCCCCGGCCCAGGTCACGCCGATGCCGCGCACTTGCGCGGCGCGCGCGAAGACGTGTCCGACCGGATGGATGCCGAGCGGAAAGGAGTCCTGCAGCCGTTCGCCCGCCCCGACGCCGATGCAGTCGAAGGTCCGCGCGAACGACAGGAGCCCGTAGCGCATGTCGGCGTGGCTGCGCGGATAGAAGAGCGGCTTGCCGGTCGCGCCGCCGGAGCGCCAGAACTCCGCCACGCCGTCCTCGGGGGCGATGCAGAAGCGCTCGTAGAACTCGGCGTCGGACAGCGCGCGGAGCGCGTCCTTGTCGAGAACGGGAATCTTCGCCCACTCCTCGGGGTCGTCCAGGCGCCGCTCGTCGATGCCTTCGAGGCGGTCGCGCTGGAAGGGCGACCGTCGCGCCTGCGCCAGTGCCGCGCGCTTGCGTTCCGACTGGATGCGCCGGATGTCTGCACGCGAGCGCGGCAGGGCGAGGATGTCGCTCACGGTTTTGCGCCGACCACCTTCAACGTGCCGATCCAGCGACGCTGCTCGCGATAGCCGGGACCCGGATCGCCGCGCGCTTCGAGCGCGCGCATCGCGGCGAGCCGGGCCTCCTTCTCCGGCGTGTCCTCGGGAATCGCATCGAGCGCGTCCTTCAGCATCGCGTCATAGTCCGCGCCTACCGGGCAGACGTCGGCGCAGCGCCGGCAGCCGGTGATCACGCCCGACCCGCGCAGGATGCTCTGCCAGAGATTGAACGTCGTCTCCGAGCGCAGCAGCGCCTTGCGCGCCTGCGTGTCGGTGGCGTTGACGATCTGCTCGATCTGGCCGGTGAGCTGGGCGAAGCCGTAGGGCGATCGGTATTCGTCGCACTTCTCCCAGTCGCGGCCCCATTGCTGCACCGTGTCGCCGGGACAGGTCCTGAGGCAGCGGCCGCATTCGGGACCGCGACACAGCGCGTCGGTCTTCCGGCGATCGCACTCGACGTCGACCGAGCACAGCACGGCGGTCAGCAGCACCCGCGGGCCGTACTCGGGCGTGAGCAGCTGCAGATTGAGCCCGAGCGTGCCCAGACCCGCCTCCACCGCCGCGTGCGGCAGCGAGAGCAGTGTCGTCTGGTGCTGCTTCGGGTCGCCCTCGTAGCGCCACGGATCGACGTGCGTCGGCGGCATGATCACGGCTGGATATCCGGCGTCCTCCAACCAGTACACCAGCTCGAGGGAGGTCTCCTCCAGGGCGGTGAGCGCGAGCTCGTCGTTGTAGTACTTGTGGCGATCGCCCCAGGCCGTGATGCGGGTGACGCCGGCCGACACGCGCTTCGCCAGCACGATCACCCGGCCGCCGTCGAGCGCGGTGATGTCGGAGGGCCGGCGCGGGTCCGCGGGATCGGGTGGATTGGCGTCGAGCACCGCGCCGTCGGCGATCCCCACCAGGTCCGCGCCCAGCGCCTGCGCCTGCCGCTTGATCTCCGCCGCCGTCAGCGGACGTCTGAACACGCCGACCATCGCTACTCCTTGTCGTCTTCGGCGGCGCGCGCCTTCTGCGCCTGCTTGAACGCCTGCAGCTGCTTCGCCACCATGCCCTGATAGCCTTCGGGTCCCACCCAGCGGCGATTCCACTCGGACAGCCCGGGCGGCGGCTCGCGCTCGCCCTTGTCGTGCGCCGCCCGCGCCGCCTTGTAGCGCCTGCCGAGCTCGACCTTCTCCGGCGTCCTTTCCGGGATGACCTTCTGCGGCTCGGCGAGATGCGCGTGATAGTCGTTGCCGACCGGGCATACGGCAAGACAACGCGGGCAGTCCCCGAACGAGCCCACCACGCGCAACAGGCCCTGCCAGAACCCGAAGAAGTCGCGCGAGGCGAAGGTGGACATCTTGTCCTCCTCCGGCCGCTCGATCATGCGGTCGAAGAACTTGAGGATCTGGGCGAAGCCGAACTCCTGCGCCTCGGTGGCGCAGTTGCGCTTGTCGATGCCCCAGTGGAGCACCGCGTCGGCCGGACACGAATGGAGGCAGCGGCTGCACGACTCGCCGATGCACACCTGCTCGGTGATGCGCCGGTCCGGCTCGAGCTCGAGCTCGGTGAGGATGCCGGTGAGATAGACGCGCGGGCCGAACTCGGGGGTGAGGATGTTCACTTCCAGGCCCAGCGTGCCGAGCCCGGCCTCCACGCCCAGGTGGCGCGTGGAGAGCCGGCCGTAGCTCGCGCGCTTGTAGGCCCACTCGGTCTCCTGCGCAGCGGTGACGAACGACGGCGCGCCGCAGCGCTCCAGCTCCTCGGCGAGGCGATAGGAGAGCCGGTCCATCTTCCGCAGCACCAGCATGTCGAGGTACTGCACGGGCACGTTGGACTTGCAGCGAAACGCGCCGGCCGGGATGCGGTTGGCGACCACGATCACGCTCCTGCAGTAGGGCGAGATGCGTTCCGGCGTCTGCGGCCAGCGCGGGTCGGGCGGGAATGCGTTGAGCGTCTCGGCCGAGGCGATGCCGACGAGATCGGCGCCGAGCGCCTTTGCGCGGGCCTTCACCGCGGCGGCGTCGGGCCGGCCGGAGAGCGGGGGCGAATCGGAGCGCATCATCGGGCGATTGTGGCCACGCGCGGCGCGCCCGCGCTATGCGAAAAGCGACAGCGCGTTTGACAGCGCCGGCGGCGCCGCCAAGAATGCACCCATGGGTTCCGTCGCGCAGGGCAGCGCCTACCGCACCCGCTCGGTGGAGCAGGCGCGCGAGCACATGGCGGGCGTCTTCGCCGCGCATCGGCTCGCGTGCGCGACGCGCGAGCTCGACTTCGCCCTCCAGCGCACCGACCGGCCGCGCATGGCGTTCGCCCGGCTGCGCTACGGCGCCGAGGTGGTCGTCGACGCGCCCGCCCTCGAGCGCTTCTATCTCCTCCAGCTCACCCTGGCCGGACATTGCGAGATCGAGCTCGGCCGCCGCACCGCCACGGTCGGGCCGGGCGGGCTGCTGGTGATCAACCCGACGCGCCCCTACCGCAAGCGCTGGGGCGCGGACTGCGTGCAGCTCATCGCGCGCCTGGATCGCGCGCTCGTGGAGGACACCTGGACCGCCCTGCATGGGACCGCGCCGCGCCGGCCCCTCGAGTTCGCGTTCGCCGATCTACCCGCGGCGGCCGCGGGCACGGTCGAGCGGGCGCTGCGTGTAGCCGATGCGGGCCGCGGTCGCGACCGCGCGCTGGCGGAGGCGCTGGTGGCCGCCCTGCCACCCGCCGAGGCGGACGACCGGACGTCCGCGCCCGAGCTGGTCGTGCGCCGCGCCGAGGCCTTCATGCGCGCGCATCTTGCGCACGAGCTCTCCATCGGCGAGATCGCGCAGGCGGCCGGCGTGACGCCGCGCACGCTGGAACGCGCCTTCCGACGCGAACGCCAGTCGACCGCGGTCGCACGACTGCGCGAGCTGCGGCTCGACCGCGCGCGGGCCGCGCTGCTTGCCGCGCGCGTGCCCGGACCCGGCGTGACGGCGGTCGCCGCATCCGTGGGCCTGGTGCAGCCGGGCCGCTTTGCCGTCGACTACCGCCGACGGTTCGGCGAATCACCCTCGCAGACCCTGCGGGACGCCGCGCAGAGGAGGCCCTCGTGACCCAGCTCCGCAGCACCGACCGCATCCTCGTGACCCACGTCGGCAGCCTGCCGCGGCCGCATGACCTGCTCGATCTCATGAAGGCGCGCCTCACCGGCCAGCAGGTGGACGAAGCCGCCTACGAGGCGCGTGTCGCGCAGGCGGTGCGGAAAATCGTGCACGACCAGGCGGAGAACGGCGTGGACGTGGTCAGCGACGGCGAGGTATCCAAGCCGGGCTTCACCAGCTACGTGCGCGAGCGCCTCGCCGGCTTCGAGCCGCGGCCGGGCGGGCGCCGCCGGCAGTTCGCCGCCGAGGTGAACGCGTTTCCCGAGTACTACGAGGCCTATTTCGGCCGCGCGATGTTCGGCGCCGCGCTGGTGCCGCTGCATCCCCTCGCGTGCGTCGGGCCGGTCGAGTACCGCGGCCACGCGGCACTCGCGCAGGATCTCGCCCACCTGAAGGCGGCGCTCGCCGGCGCGAACGTCGCCGGCGCCTTCGTGCCCGCGGTGGCGCCGAGCGGCGTGGGGTTCAACGCGTACTACAAGACGGACGAGGAGTACTTCCACGCCGTCGGCGAGGCGCTGCGGGTGGAGTATCTCGCCATCGTCGCGGCGGGCTTCCTGCTGCAGATCGACGACCCCTATCTGTCCGAGGTGTTCGGCGACGACGCGTATTCGCCGCAGGAGAAGCGCCGCCGCGCGGACCTGCACGTCGAGACCATCAACCACGCCCTGCGCGGCATCCCGTCGGAGCAGGTCCGGTTTCACACCTGCTACGGCATCAACGAAGGGCCGCGCGTGTACGAGGCGTCGCTAGGCGACGTGATCGGTCACATGCTGCGCGTGAATGCCGGCGCCTATTCCTTCGAGGCGGCGAACGCGCGCCACGAGCACGAGTACCACCTGTGGGAGACGGTGAAGCTGCCGGAGGGCAAGGTGATCGCGCCCGGCGTCATCACCCACGCGAGCAATATCGTCGAGCATCCGGAGCTGATCGCCGAGCGCCTGGTGCGCTTCGCCGAGCGGGTCGGGCGCGAGAACGTCATGGCGAGCGCCGACTGCGGATTCTCCTCGCAGGCTTGCTATCGCACGGAGGTCGATCCGAAGGTGATGTGGGCGAAGTTCCGATCCATGGCCGAGGGCGCGCGGATCGCATCGGACCGCCTCTGGAGGCGCTGAGGGGCCGCTAGCTCCACTCGATCCCGAACGCCGCCCCGTCACGCACGACCCGCCCGCAGCCCGGCGACTGGAAGTGCGCGGTCATCAGCCGAGTCGCCGTGCCGGCGACGCGCTCGAGCAACCCGCGGCGCGTACGGTGCGAGCGATCGGCGTCCCAGCAGAACCGCGTGGACCATTCCGGATGCGCAAGCTGCACCGGATGGTGCAGCACGTCCCCCGAGAAGATCGCGTGCTGCGCGCCGCGCTCCAGATGGATGAGCACGTTGCCCGGCGTATGCCCGGGCGCCGCCTCGAGATGGACACCGGCCTGCACCCGGTGGTCGCCGGCCACCAGCCGCGCCTGGCCGCTTGCCACCACCGGCAGCACGCTGTCGACGAACGATCCGTAGTTGACCGGAACCTCCGGACCGGCATCGTGCGCGGCGCGGTAGTGGCGGTACTCCTGCTCCGCGATGAGGTACTCCGCGTTGGGAAACGTCGGCACCCACCGCCCGTCGATCATGCGGGTGTTCCAGCCGACGTGGTCGGCGTGCAGGTGGGTGCACATCACGCAGTCGACGTCCTCCGGACGCACGCCCGCAGCCGCGAGGCGCTCGAGATACGGTCCGCGCTTGCGGTTCCAGGCGTCGTACCGCTCGCGCTGCTTGCCGTCGCCGATGCAGGTGTCGACCAGCAACGTGCGCGTCGGGGTGCGCACCAGCCACGTGTGGAAGGAGAGCAGCAGGCGGAACGCCGCGGCGTCGATGAACCGCGGACCGAATCGCGGTCCGAGGCGGGCAAGCGCCTCGCGCGTGGCGTCCGGGTACATCACATCCGCCGGCATGGGGAAGTCCTCCAGGTCCGGCACCCGGGTCACGCGGCAGTCGCCGAACACGAACTCTTCCATCGGTCCCGATGCTACACGCGGCTTGACCACGCGAGCGCGCGGCACTTAACCTCCCGCGTCGTCCGTCTCCCATTTCAGGATTCCACCCATGAAACGTCTCGCCCTCGCCGCGCTCGCCGCGGCCACGCTGGCCACCGCCGGCGCGCACGCCGCCGACAAGGTGAAGGTCGGCTTCATCTCCACCCTCTCCGGCCCCAATGCCGCGCTGGGCATCGACATCCGCGACGCGTTCCAGCTCGCGGTGAAGATGAACGGCGGCAAGCTCGGCGGGCTGCCGGCGGAGGTGATCGTGCTGGACGACCAGTTCAACCCCGACACCGGCAAGCAGGCGGCCGACCGGCTGGTGAAGCGCGACCGGGTGGACTTCCTCACCGGCATCGTGTTCTCCAACGTGCTGCTCGCCGCCGTGCCGCCGGCGCTGGAGGCGAAGACCATCGTGGTGAGCGCGAACGCCGGCCCATCGCAGCTCGCCGGCGAGCAGTGCAACCGCTACTTCTTCTCAGCCTCCTGGCAGAACGATGTCAACAACGGCGCGCCGGGCATGCTCGCCACGCAGCGCGACTACAGGAACGTCTATCTCATCGCGCCGAACTATCCGGCCGGCCGCGATGCGCTGAACGGCTTCAAGACCTACTACAAGGGCAAGATCGTCGAGGAGGTCTACACCAAGCTCGGCCAGCTCGACTACTCGGCCGAGATCGCGCAGATCCGCGCCGCCAAGCCGGATGCGCTGTTCTTCTTCCTGCCGGGCGGCATGGGCGTGAACTTCATCAAGCAGTTCGTCGCCGCCGGGCTTTCCAAGGACATCCGCATGCTCACCGCCGGCGTCGGCGCCGACGAGGACATCATCAAGGCCGTGGGCGACCCGATGCTGGGCCTGTTCAATACCGCGCACTGGGGCCACGACCTCGACAACGCGCAGAACCGCAAGTTCGTCGAGGCGTTCCAGAAGGAGTACGGGCGCCTGCCGACGGTGTACGCCTCGCAGGGCTACGACACGGCGCTGCTGATCGACGCCGCGGTGCGCGACGTGAAGGGCAAGGTCGAGGACCGCGAGGCGGTGATCAAGGCGCTGCGCGCCAAGAAGTTCCAGTCGGTGCGCGGCGACTTCCGCTGGGGCAACAACAACTTCCCCATCCAGGACTGGTACCTGCGCGTGATCGGCAAGGACTCGCAGGGGCGCATCACCAACAAGGTGATCGGCACCGTCGCCAGGGACGTCGGCGACATCCATGCGGCGAAGTGCCCGCTCAAGTGGTAAGCACGCCGCGCGGCTCGTTAGGTCCAATCCCGGGGTATTGCGACTCCCCAAAGGCCAGCCGAATGCGGCGGGCCACGCCGCCAGAAGGTCCCGCGCAGCGCCGGGCTCGGACTCGGCCCGGGTCGCGCTCGCGTTCGATGCCGGAAACGGGCGTCTCGGCGGATTCCGTCATCACGGGAGCGGACGCTTCGAAGTGCTTTGCAGGGTGCCGTGCCGCGTATCGATGCAACTCGTGCTCTTCCTCGACACTGGCGAGGTCGCGGGGAACGATTTCCGGGACGGCTGCGAAGAGGTGGTGGTCTTCCCCGTCGAGAACGGCGCGATCGCGCGCGTCGCGGCGACCTGAGCCTCACGCGACCACTCCCGTCGGCACGGCTCGCTTGTCCGCGGCGTTGGCCGCGAATGCGGCGAAAAGGATGGATGTGCGCGGGCGCGTGGCAACCCCCATCGGTATGGTCATGGGCCCAGGGCTACCGTTGCCTGGACAGCGCAAGATCGCACGGATTCGACGCCGTGCGCGCGAGCCGAGCTGACAATCCTTCACCGGACCCGGCGACCCGCACGGTGGCTGGTTCGGCTCGCGTCGCGTGGGCTAACCTTCCGGCCACGGCGCCCCTTGCGGGCCTTTTTCGGGAGTGAGCGTGTCGCACTGGTTCGAGTACTTCCCCGGCCACCACATGTGGTCGCAGGGCATGATGTTCGGCATCGAGATGCAGACCTGGGGCGCCGCATCGATCGGCGAGATCGACCAGGTCGGCCAGCGCCTGCGCGGCCACGAGGGCGATAACGAGCGCTGGTGGCGCGAGTGGACGGCGATGGCCGAGCGCATCGAGTGCTTCGGGGATGCGGCCGACGCCGCCGGCCGCAGCCTCACGGCTGGCGCGTACTACATGCGCGCCATGACCTACTACTTCTGCGGCGAGCGCTTCATCGCCCCCTCGGACCGCAAGCGCGACACCTATCGCGCCTGCCTGCGATGCTTCGAGAAGGGCATCGCGCGGCGCTGGCCGCAGATCTCGCGCGTCGAGGTCCCGTTCGAGGGCGCGTACCTGCCCGCGTGGCTGTTTCGCGCCGACGCGTCCGGGCCGGCGCCCGCCGTGGTGATGTTCGACGGCCTCGACAACGCCAAGGAGATGAGCGTCTTCTTCGGCGGCGTGGAAATCGCCAAACGCGGCATCCACGTGCTCGCGATCGATGGTCCGGGCCAAGGCGAGGCGCTGCGCCTGCGCAACATCCCGAGCCGGTTCGACTACGAGGTGCCCGCGCGTGCCGCATACGACGCCCTCGCCGCGCGGCCCGACGTCGATCCGCAGCGCATCGCGGTGATGGGCTTCAGCATGGGCGGCTACTACGCGCCGCGGGCGGCGGCAATGGAGCCGCGCTTCGCCGCGTGTGTCGCCTGGGGCGGGCACTTCGATTACCACGAGGCTTGGACCCGGCGCCGGAAGATCATGGAGACGGGCGGCACGAAGATCTCCGCGCCGTCGTTCCAGCTGCCGTGGGTGCTCGGCGTGCCGGACATGGACACAGCGATGAAGAAGCTCGAGAACTATCGCCTGGCCGGCGTCGCGGAGAGGATTGCCTGCCCGTTCTACTGCCTCCACGGTGAGCACGACAACATCGTGCCGCTCGAGTTCGCCGAGCGGCTGTATGCGGCCGTGGGATCGCGGGACAAGACGCTGCGGGTGCTCACCTCCGGGGAAGGCGGCAGCGAGCACTGCCAGGAGGACAACCGCCAGGTCGGCGCGAACATCGTCGCGGACTGGCTGTCGGAGAACCTCCAGGGCGAGCGCCCCTGAAGCAGAACGGCACCCGCAGGTGCCGTTCGGGGTGAGGCGTCGCCGTCGATTTACGGCAGGCGCCTGCGCATCATCAGTCCGATGAGGCCGAGGCCGGCCAGCATCAGCACGGCGGTCGACGGCTCCGGCACGGGCGTGATCTGCAGGTTGGTGAACGCGAAGATCAGGTCGTTGTAGTCGAAATCCGATCCCTGCGCGGCGGTCCGGTCTTCCCAGCCGACGTAGATCACGGAGCCGCCCGCGGCGGCGATCGCGGCCTGCACCGCCGGCGACAGCGGGCCGACGCCGAAGTCGGCGAAGTTGGCGGTGTAGCGCGCGTGGTAGTTGCCGTCCGCGTCAGCGACGTTCGCGAGGAAATTCGTCCCGGTGCTCAGGTTGTTCAATCCGAACTGCTGCGGACCCAACAGCGCGCCGAGGTCGACCGTGGTAGCGACCGCGCTCGTCGCATTGTTGAAGATCGGATTGCTCGCGAAGCCGGTGAGAACGAGCTGGCTGGTGTCACCCGCATCCACGTAGGCGAAAATGGCTTTGGAGCCTTCGCCGGAGGCGGTCAGCAAGCCCGGGTTGGTGGTGATCGGCGCGGCCTGCGCCTCGAAAGCCGGCAACGAGACGCCGACGATCGCGGCCAGGACTACCGCGAGGAAACCGTGGTGCCTGGAGTTCATGAGTGCCTTCGTCATATTGATCCGTTCGTGACGCAAAAAAATCGGGAATGAATGGTGCAGCGCGGTAGAAGCAGCTTACAGGATGCGTATTACAGACGCTAGCACTTCTTTCTGTCGTGGAAGTCGATCGCCGGGCTCGCGTCTCGCATAGTGGTCGCTTGACGCGCTCCCGTCTGGGCGGCCCGACAGAATCGGGCATCGGCCTGCCGGCTGCCCCTATCCCGGTGCGAATGCCAGGCGCGCCTGGTCGATGTCGAACACGTCCGCCAGCCAGTCGAGCATGAGCTCCTGGCCGAGCGTCGGATTGTCGTGCTGGCAATGCTCAGCGCCGGTCTCTTCCGCGTCGGTGAGGCGCAGCGTCGCGTTCACGCCCTTCGCCCTTGCGTACTCGTAGACCGTGCGCGCGTTCTCCACGCCGAGCACGTCGTGCCCGCCGTGGATGACCAGATACGGACAGCGCATGTGCTCCAGCACGCCTTCCAGCCGGAACGGCCGCGCGATCTCGGTGGCTTCGGCCATGGAGCTTGCGCCGAACACCCACTTCATGTGGTCGGCGAGGCCGTGGCTGTCGTCGCGGCTCTTCCAGCGCTCGTGGATGTCCCAGATCGCGCCGTGCGAGATGCAGGCGGCGAGGCGCGGCTCCATGCTGCCGGCGCGCGCGGCGTAGTAGCCGCCGAGGCTCGAGCCGCTGACCGCGATACGCGCCGTATCGACGTCCGCGCGCTGCACGAGCCAGTCGACGCACCGGCCGACCGGTACCTCGTAATCATGGCGCGTGGGGATGCCGTGACGGCGCAGCATGGCGCCCTGCCCAGGGCCATCCATCAGCAGGACCGACATGCCGCGCTGCACCGCGCCGCGGCCGGTCATGAACCAGAGCTCGTCCTTGAACGAATCGAGACCGCCGAAGGAGATGAGCACCGGCTGGCGCAAGCCGCCGTTGGCCGAGCGGATGAAATAGCCGGGCATGGGCTTGCCGGGCTCATAGGGAATCTCCACCACCTCGCCGGGCGGGGTGAGATGACCGATGAACTTCCGCGTCGCCGCCTCGCAGCGGTCGAAGGTCGGCAACCGGCGCGGATCGTCGGGCTTGAGCCAGAACTCCGCCTGCCGGAAGTACTCGGTGGCGCGCAGCCAGCAGTTCATCGCAGTGCGGACATGTCCCCGCGCGCGCTCCTCGTCGCCGCGCCGCTCGTTGCGCGCGCCGATGTGCAGCCACTCGCGATGCCAGCTTTCGAGATCGCCCGGAACCATGCGGCTCGCCGCCTGAAAGACCTCGCTCACCGCGCCGCCGCCTTCCTGGGTCTCGCCCAGACCACGGCGGAACTGGTACGACGTCCAGAAGTGGTCCGGCCAGTGGTGCCAGCCGAACGGCTCGTAGCGCGGTGGGGCGGTCATGGGCGCGATGCGGTGGTCAGCGCGGCTCGAAGCCGATGTCGCGGGCGAGCTTGCCGTAGCGGTCGTAGTCGCGCCGGATGACGTCGGCGAAGAACTGCGGCGACTCGGTCGAGATGATCAGGCCGGCGGAGGAAAGCTTCTCGACGACGTCGGGCGACTTCATCGCGTCGTTCATCGCCGCGTTCAGCGTGTTCACGATCTGCGGCGGCGTCCCCGCGGGCGCGACGAAGCCGAACCAGCCGCCCGACTCGAAGCCCGCCACGACCTCGGAGGCTGCCGGCACGTCCTTCCAGAGGTCGACGCGGCTGCGGTTGGTCACCGCGAGGATGCGCAGCTTGCCGCCGCGCACCTGCGGCGTGAGCCCGGTGATGCCGTCGATGGCCGCCTGCACCTGGTTGCCCATCAGGTCGGTGCCCATTTGCGCCGAGCCCTTGTACGGCACGTGGGTGTAGGTGAAGCCGCCGCGCAGCCGCAGGTCCTCGAACGCGAGATGCGGAAAGCCGCCCTCGCCGTTGGTGGCGACGGTGAGCTTGCCCGGGTTGGCCTTGGCATAGGCCACCATCTCCTGCAGCGTCTTGAACGGCGCCTCGTTGCCGGCGAAGATCGCGAGGTAGTTGAACGCAGAGAGCACAACGGGCGTGAAGTCCTTCAGCGGATCGTAGGGCAGGTTCTTGTTGGTGTGCGGCGCGACCACCAGGTTGCCGCCCTGCCCGGCGCCGAGGGTGTAGCCGTCCGGCTGCGCGCGGGCGACCGCGGAGAGCCCGATCTGTCCGCTCGCCCCGGGCATGTTCTCGACGATCACCGGCTGGCCGAGCTTCTCGGTCATCTTCGGGCCGATGAGCCGCGCGATGATATCGGTGGTGTTGCCCGGCGGGAACGGAATGATTATCCGTATCGGCCGTACGGGATACGTCTGCTGGGCTTGGACGGTAGCGCTGCCAATCAGAGCGACCGCCACGAACAGGGCCGACAGAAGCTTGCGCATCGACTAGATCCTCCTGGTTGGACTCAGCGTTGCGGAATGACGGGCAGCAGCACACTAGACGTGCGGCCGGCGCCGAAATGCAGCGTGACCCGTCCGCCAAAGACCGCTGGCGGCCGGTCGGTGTCGTCGTCGTGGACGAACGGACCACAGCCCTTCATCGGGTTCTTCATGTTCGACAGCGTCGCCGCGTCGCCGGCGTGCTCGTAGTCCCGGCCGCGGATGGTGAGGGCGATGCGCCAGCCGGCGGGCACGACGATGCACGTGGGCCAGATCTCGACGTCGAGCTCGTACACCTCGCCGGGCACCAGCGGCTGCTTCCGGTCATGAGTGTGGTAGGGGCGGTACGGCAGCGACCGCGTCGGGTCCAGCTTGCGATGGGAGGCGCGCAGCCAGCCCTGCGCCACCGGCGTGCGCGGGTCGAGCGCGCCCTGGAAAGTGACCTCCTTCCCGGCCGGATCGAACACCCGCAGGATGGCGAAGACGTCCGCGTCGGCCGTTGACGAGGACAGGTGCAGCTTGAGCGCGATCGGACCGGTGATCTCGGTCTCGCGCTCGAGCGGGGGCGTGGAGAACGTGACCCCGTCGCCCAAACCGTCGTAGCTCACCGTACCCGCGGCCTGCGGCGCCCTGCCCGACAGCCGGCTCCCGTCCGGATCCAGATGGAAGTGCGTCCACTGCGTGCGCGCGATGGGCCACTCTTGCTCGAAGCGCTCGACGAACTTCTCGCCGGGGTGGCGGATCTGCAACCGCACGCTCGGCTGGTCCGCCCAGCCGTTTTCGACGCCCTTGAGGAAGTGGTCGAAGAAGCGCTTCTGCAGCCCGACGCCGTAGTCGGTGTAGAAGGGCGCCCAGTGCGAGCCGCCATGCATCTCCAGCCATTTCCGGTCGGATGCGGCGTTCACGAAGCCCTCGACGTTGCCGCGAAGGTGCAGGCCCTGCCCGCCCCAGTTGCCAGCTGAAAGCAGCGGCACGGTCACCCGCGGCAGGTCGCCGGTTCGCTCGCGGTACCAGTCGTCGGTCATCTCGCGGCGAAGCACCTCGCCCCACAGGTCCTCGCGATTGCGGACGAGCGTCGCGTCGTCCAGCGTCTCCGGGCCGCAGACGAGTTCGCCGGTCACCGCGCTCTTCGCGCCGCGCTCGCCCACGCCGTGCTGCACCGTCTTGACCTGCATGTCCTGCCAGTGCTTCCGGAAGGTGCAGGCGATGCCGCCGTGGCGGTTGCCGTCGCGATAGGCGTCCGCCCAGCCCTCCCAGACGCAGATCGCGGCGAGGGAGGGTGGCTGCGCGGCGGCCGCCCTCCATTGGTTGGACGCGTAGTAGGAAATGCCGTTGAGGCCCACCTTGCCGCTGGACCACGGCTGCCGCGCAGCCCATTCGATGCAGTCGTGGAAGTCGCGCGTCTCGCGCGCGTTGTTGTGGGCGAGCAAGCCCGGGGAGCGGCCGGCGCCGCGCGAGTCGACGCGCACGCACACATAGCCGTCCGGCACCCACTTCTCCGGATCGACCACCTCCCAGTTCGCGTAGCGGTTCGACGTGCCGGAGACCGCGTCGGGGTGCTCGCGGCACATGATGTCCCAGGCAGTCTTGTACCCCTCCTGGAAGGCGAGGCCCTTGCCGTAGGGCCCATAGCTCATGACCACCGGATGGCGGCCGTCCCGGTCCGGCCGGAACACGTCGGCGCGCAACACCACGCCGTCGTCCATCTCGATCGGCACGTCCCAGTCGATGCGCATGCCGTCGCGCACTTCGCTCGTGAAGCTCATGTCGCTCCTTGGTGGGGAGTGGCCGGGCGCGGCCGGATCGATGGCGTCGCGCAGCCTACGCCGTGACGCGGCGCGCCGCCTCGCGCTCGTCGGCGATCTGCTGCCGCAGCAGCCGGATCGCCTGGATCTGACCCGCGTCGCCGTTTACGTCGACGCGCGGCGCGGCCGGATCCCGGTCGATCATGCGCTGCTGATCCTCGAAAATCGCCCAGTCCTCCTCGAAGGCGGTCTTCACCTGCTGGAAGATCATCTCGGTGACCTCAGGCCGTTCCAGCTGGAAGTTGTGCGCCTGGGCCCAGAAGTAGTGGCAGGTCTTCGCGCTCTCGGGGGTGATGGCGTTGAGGTTGCGCATCTCGATGCCGCCGGGCATGCCGCCCTCGTTCACGAACGGCCCGGTCTTGAGGTCGCGCGCGCCGGCCCGCGTGTCGCACGCGCCCACGTCGAGGCGCACGAACGCCGGCGGCGTGTACCGGATGTACTGCCAGCGGTCCACGTTGCCGGTGAACCCGCCGGCCTTCACGTAGGTCGGCGGCGGCGGCGTGTCGATCATCCAGCGCGAGACGGTCACCCCGTCGGCATCGCGCTGGACGCGCACGTCGGCCTGCTCCGCGGTGGCCATGTTGCCGATGGTCGAGCGATGCACGAAGGCAAGGTGGGTGAGGTCGAGCAGGTTCTCGATGATGAGCTCGTAGCCGGCCTTGACGTGGAACACGGCGCCCTTGGCGCCCCACTGCGGATGGTCGATCCAGCGGAAATCGCAGATCGCCGCGGGGTCGGCCAGCGCCGGATCTCCCATCCAGATCCAGAGCCACCTGTGGCGCTCGACCACCGGATAGCGCCTCACGCGCGCTTCCGGCGGAATCTGCGCCTGGCCAGGTACGCGGATGCATCGGCCCGTGCCGTCGAACGTAAGGCCGTGGTAGCCGCACTCCAGCGCGCCCTCCACCACGCGCCCCCTGGAAAGGGGATAGTGGCGGTGGCAGCAGCGGTCCTCGAGGGCGACCGGCTGGCCGTCGGCGTCGCGGAACAGGACCACGGGCTCGTCGAGCAGGACCCGGCCGAACGGCCGGTCCGCGGTCACCTCATGGTCCCAGGCGGCGACGTACCAGGCATTGCGAAGGAACATGCTGGACCTCCGAGGCCACGCCCCTTGCGCGGGCGTGCATGATAAGAAATACTTTAGGCCTAAAACGGTTTCATCAAAGAATCATCGCCGCACCGTGCCGCGCGGGTCAAGCCGCGGCGCGTCATGCGGCCCTTCACCACAGGAGCGCTCCACCATGAAGAAGAGTCTCGTGCTGTGCGTTGCCGCCGCCGTTCTGGCGGTCCCGGGCGTGCAGGCGGCCGACAAGGTCAAGGTCGGCCTCGTGACCACCCTCTCCGGCCCGGCCGGCGCCCCCGGCATCGACGTCCGCGACGGCTTCAACCTGGCCGTCAAGCACCTCGGCGGCAAGCTCGGCGGGCTGCCGGTGGAGATGCAGACAGCGGACGACGCATTCAATCCGGAAACCGGCAAGCAGGCGGTGGACCGCTTCGTCAAGCGTGACCGGGTGGACCTGGTCACCGGCATCATCTACTCCAACATCCTGCTCGCCGCGGCGCCGGTCGCGTTCGACTCCAAGACCCCCTACCTCAGCCCCAACGCCGGGCCGTCGCAGCTCGCCGGCAAGGGCTGCAGCCCCTGGTTCGCATCGTCGGCCTGGCAGAACGACGGCTTCCACGAGGCGGCCGGCCAGCACGCGAGCAACAAGGGCTACAAGACGACCTACCTGATGGCGCCCAACTACCCGGCGGGCAAGGACGCGCTCACCGGCTTCAAGCGCTTCTACAAGGGCAAGATCGCCGACGAGGTGTACGTGAAGCTCGGTCAGCTCGACTTCGCGGCGGAGCTCGCGCAGGTGCGCGCGGCGAAGCCCGAGGCCGTGTACGTCTTCATGCCCGGCGGCATGGGCATCAACTTCGTAAAGCAGTTCGTCGCGGCGGGTCTGTCGAAGGACTCGGTGCTGATCCTGCCCGGCTTCTCCGCCGACCAGGACATCATCCCGGCAGTGGGCGACTCGATGCTCGGCCTGTTCAACACCTCGCACTGGTCGCCGGACATGGACAACGCCGAGAACGTGCGCTTCGTCGCGGACTTCGAGAAGGACTACAAGCGCATGCCGTCGGTATACGCGGCGCAGGGCTACGACGCCGCGCTGATGATGGACGCCGCGGTGCGCGCGGTGAAGGGCAAGGTCGAGGACCGCGAGGCGCTGGCGAAGGCGCTCCGCACGGTGAAGGCGAAGTCCGTGCGCGGCGACTACAAGATCAACAACAACGGCTTCCCGATCCAGAACTACTACCTGCGCGTGATCGGCAAGGACGCCCAGGGCCGCATCGTGAACAAGAACCTCGGCACGGTGTTCACCAATCACGCGGACGCGTACGCCAAGGAGTGTCCGCTCAAGTGAAGGGAAGGGGGAAGGGAGAAGGGTGAAGGGTGTACACCCGCTCCGCGCCAAGGGTCGCGCGTGAAACGATCGCATCGGGATCTCAAGGTCTGGCAGCAGGCCATGGATCTCGTCGAGGCCGTATATCGCACCACGGCCGCCTTTCCACCGGCCGAGCAGTTCGGTCTAACGACCCAACTCAGGCGATCGGCCGTTTCCGTCCCATCCAACATCGCCGAGGGCTTCGCGCGCTCGGGAACGAAGGAACTGCTGTATTTCCTCTCTCTTGCCGCCGGATCGCTTTCGGAGCTGGACACACAGTTCGAACTGGCGGTCAGACTGGGGTACGTGGGCGAATCGGAAGACTTGCGCCAGCGGATCGACGACGTGGCGGGGCTCCTGATGGGCCTCGCGGCTTCGCTTCGCCGCCGCACCAAACCATGAGACGGCCCTACCCTTCCCCCTTCCCCCTTCCCCCTTCCCGGCCGGAGGCCGCGGCGTGTCCGGCATCCTGATCCTCGAGCAGACCCTGAACGGTCTGCAGTTCGGCCTCATGCTGTTCCTGCTGGCGGCGGGGCTGACGCTCGTGTTCGGGATCATGGACATGATCAACCTCGCGCATGGGTCCCTGTACATGATCGGCGCGTACCTGATGGCCGCCATCGCGCAGGCCACCGGGTCGTTCTGGGTCGCGCTACCGCTCGCCGTGATCGCCACGGCGATCGTCGGCATGCTGCTGGAGATCGCGCTGCTGCGGCGCCTGTACCAGCGCGACCACCTGACGCAGGTGCTCGCGACGTTCGCGGTGATACTCATTTCGAACGAGGTGATCCGGCTGATCTTCGGACCGCAGCCGGTCATGCTGAACGCGCCCCCCGCGCTGTCGGGCCCGGTGGAGCTGCTGCCCGGGCTGTCGTACTCGTCCTATCGCCTGCTCATCATCGGCGTCGGCCTGGCGGTCGCCGTCCTGCTCTATTTCCTGGTCGCGAAGACGCGCACCGGCATGCTGGTGCGCGCCGGCGCGTCGAACCGCGAGATGGCCACCGCCATGGGCGTAAACATCAAGGCGCTGTTCACCGTCGTGTTCGGCGTGGGGGCGGCGCTCTGCGCCATCGCCGGCGCGATGCTCGGGCCGATCCTGGCCGTGCAGGTGGGCATGGGGGAGAGCATCCTCATCCTCGCCTTCGTGGTCATCGTGATCGGCGGCATCGGGTCGATCCGCGGCGCGCTGGTGGGCGCGCTGCTGGTGGGGCTGGTGGACACCATCGGGCGCGCCTTCCTGCCCATGCTCTTCCGCGAGTTCCTGCCGCCGACCTACGCCTCCAACCTCGGCCCCGCCGTGGCCTCCATCCTGATCTACCTGCTGATGGCGGTCGTGCTGTTCTGGAAGCCGCAGGGTCTCTTCCCGGCGCGCGGATAGGCCACGATGACCCATCGCATCTTCGCCATCGTGGCGCTGGTCGTTCTCGCCGCCCTGCCCCCGGCGCTGCTCGCCTCGGACCAGGACTTCTACATCAGCTTCGCGTCCCGGATCATGATCTATGGCATCGCCGCGACCAGCCTGAACCTCATTCTCGGCTACGGCGGCATGATCAGCTTCGGGCACGCCGCCTTCCTCGGCGCCGGCGCCTACGTCGTGGGCATCATGATGGCCGAGGGCGTCTCGAGCGCGTGGATCGCCTGGCCGGCGGCGGTCGTCCTGTCGGGGCTGTTCGCGCTGGTGATCGGCGCCCTTTCGCTGCGCACTCGCGGCGTGTACTTCATCATGATCACGCTCGCGTTCGCGCAGATGATGTATTACGTCTTCATCTCGCTGAAGGAGTACGGCGGGGAGGACGGCCTGAACCTGCCGACGCGCTCGGTCGTCGGGCTGGGGCTGAACCTCAAGGACGACACCACCTTCTACTACGTGGTCCTGGCGCTGTTCGCGGCAACGCTGTTCGGGCTGCACCGACTCGTCAATTCGCGCTTCGGCCGCGTCATTGCCGGCATCCGCGAGAACGAGACGCGCATGGAGGCGATCGGCTTTCCGACGTACAAGTACAAGCTGGCGTGCTTCGTCATCGCCGGCGCGGTGTGCGGCCTCGCCGGCGCCCTCATCTCCAACCAGGCCAACTTCGTCAGCCCCAAGCTCATCGAGTGGACGCAGTCCGGCTCGCTGATGATCATGGTCATCCTCGGCGGCATCGGCCAGCTCTACGGCGGTGCGGTGGGCGCCGCGGTGCTGCTGATCCTCGAGGAGGTGCTGTCGGCCTACACCATCTACTGGCAACTGCCGGTCGGCATCGCGCTGCTCGCGGTGGTGCTGTTCGCGCCGCGCGGCATCGCGGGCGCCTTCACTAGAAAGCCCAAGTGAGCACGCCGCTGCTCGAGGTGCGCGCGCTGCAGAAGCGCTTCGGCGGCGTGGTGGCCACCGACGGCGTCACGCTCGACGTGCGCCGCGGCGAGCTGCACGCGCTGATCGGCCCCAACGGCGCGGGCAAGACCACGCTCATCCACCAGCTCTCCGGCTTCCTCGCGCCGGATGCCGGCGAGATCCTGTTCGACGGCGCGAACGTGGTCGCCCGCTCGTTCCACGATCGCGTGCATCTCGGCCTCGCACGTTCCTACCAGATCACCAGCATCTTCAAGGCGTTCACCGTGCTCGACAACGTGGCGCTGGCGGTGCAGGCGCGCTCCGGGTCGAGCTTCTCGTTCTGGAAGCCGCTCGCTTCCGAAAGCGCGCTGTTCGACGAGGCGCGCACCCTGCTCGACCAGGTCGGCCTAGGCGGCAAGGCCGACGTGCTGGCCGGCAACCTCGCGCACGGCGAACAGCGCCAGCTCGAGGTCGGGCTCGCGCTCGCGACGCAGCCCAAGTTGCTGCTGCTCGACGAGCCGATGGCCGGCATGGGCCCCGACGAGTCCGAGCGCATGATCGAGCTCATCCAGGGCCTCAAGCAGTCGATCGCGCTGCTGCTCATCGAGCACGACATGGACGCCGTGTTCCGCCTCGCCGACCGCATTTCCGTGCTGGTGAGCGGCCGTGTCATCGCCACCGGCCTGCCGGCGGAGATTCGCGAGAACGCGGAAGTGAAGCGCGCCTATCTTGGCGAGGAGATGGTGTGAGCGAGGTCCTGCTCCAGGTCGACGGCATCGAGACCGCCTACGGCACGAGCCAGGTGCTGTTCGGCGTGTCGTTCGAGGTGCGCGCCGGGGAGATGGCGACGCTGCTGGGGCGCAACGGCATGGGCAAGACCACCACCATCCGCTCGATCATGGGGCTCACGCCGGCGCGCGGTGGGTCGATCGCCTTCCGCGGCCGGCGCACGGAGCGGCTCACGCCCGACCGCATCGCGCGCGCCGGCATCGCCCTGGTGCCGGAAGGCCGGCAGATCTTCCCCAACCTGACGGTGCGCGAGAACCTGGTCGCGTTCGCCGACAACCGCAACGGCAGCACTGCACCGTGGACGCTCGACCGCGTGTACGGCCTGTTCCCGCGCCTCGCCGAGCGCGCCGACAACATGGGCAACCAGCTCTCCGGCGGCGAGCAGCAGATGCTCGCCATCGGCCGCGCGCTGATGACCAATCCGCACCTGCTGATCCTCGACGAGGCGACCGAAGGCCTCGCGCCGCTGATCCGCGAGGAGATCTGGCGCTGCCTGTCGGAGCTCAAGCGCGCCGGCCAGACCATCCTGGTGATCGACAAGTACGTGGAGCGGCTGGTCGCGCTGGCCGACCGCCACACCATCATCGAGCGCGGCCGCGTGGCGTGGCGCGGCGATTCCGCCGCGCTCGGCGCCGACCGGGAGCTGTGGCACCGGTACCTCGGCGTGTAGCCGCACACGCCATGGCGCTTTCGATCACTGGCGCGCGCACCGAGCTGGGCCGGGCGCTCGCAGCATCGCATGCCGCAGCGACGGGCGCCCATTTCTCCCTCGCGGGCCAGCAGGCCAACACGCTCCTGCACGACGGCCATGCCTGGAAGGACTTCCACCGCACCACCGTCGCCGCGACGCGGCGCGCGCTGCGCGCAGCCGAGGACGGCGGCGCCGCGATCCTCGTCCACGCGAGCTTCGCGTTCGTGCACGCCGTGGAAGCGGGCCGCCCGCTCGACGATCCGCTGCGCGCGCACGTCCAGACCATCCGCGAGTGCGAGCAGCGCGTGCGGGAAAGCGGCGTGCCCGCATGCATCGTGCGGCTCGGCTACCTCTACGGTCCGCAGAGTGCAGACCTCAGGGCCTACCGCACGGCGTTCCGCCTCGGCCGGCCGTACTGGTCCGGCCCGCCGCGGCCGCCGCAGTATCACCTGCATTTCGCCGATGCCGCGCGGGCGCTCGTCGCCACGGCGAAGCCCCGCCACGCGGGCAGGCTCTTCTACGCCACCGACGGCCATCCACTCGCCTTTCGCACGTTCATGGATGCGTTCGCGCGGCGCGTCGGCCGCGCGCATCCGCTGCACCTGCCCGCCCTCGCGAAGCCCCTCGCGCGCGCGATCATCCGCGAGGAGCACATGCAGCAGACGGCGTACGGCATGCCCGCGGGCGCGCCCCGCCCCGGCGTGCCGGGCTGGCGACCGCGCTTCGCCGACTACCGCGCGGGGCTCGACGACGCGGTCGCCGCGTGGGCCGCGGAGGAAAGCGCGGTGCCTTAGCGAGCGGGTGGAATTGCGCCGCCAGAAGCGTGCGCCCGCACCCGGTTACAGGTGCGGCGCACCATGGCATGAACGGCCCCAAACCTTGCAATCGCACCTATCGACGACTAGAGTGTGCCGGTCGATCGCATCCGGTGCACCATGGGCCGTCGCCGCTCTGTACCAGAGTCTCCCGCTGCTGCGCCCGCGGCCGCCGCGTTCGATCTCGACGCGCACCTCTTCTTCTGGCTGACCCAGGTGCTGGGGCGCCGCGACCGGCAGCTCGTCGCCGCGCTGAAGGACCACCGGCTCCGCGTGCCCGAGTGGCGAGT